>MDTG01162552.1_pt1 | contig 19321 bp, 17 predicted proteins | sample 811421 | NCBI WGS metagenome assembly MDTG01 (sample SAMN05326645, study PRJNA326480) | marine metagenome | isolation source: seawater | place: Pacific Ocean: South East | collected 2011
CCACTACGTTGATAGGCTGGATGTGGAAGCGCAGTAATGCGTGCAGCTGACCAGTACTAATAGCTCAATTGGCTTGATTTATGCACTGAAAAAAATTTTTCGAATTGAAATAAAGTATATAGATAGATATTTATTGCACAAAGCTGTTACAAATTTTTTCTATTAATCCAAAATTACTAGCGTATTAAGTTTATATCAGGCTTAAAGGTTAGCTTGTAATAACACTACATATAGAGCTTTGATTCATACTTAAACTATATTAGGTGCTTACCGTATTTAATTCCGTTTTTTTAGCTTTACTGTTCAAATGTTGAACGGTATATTGTTCAATAATTGAACAATGAAAAAAATAAAAATACAAGATAACTTTGAAGTATTAAGAAAAATTCACAAAAATCCTGATGCCTCCCAAAGAGAAATGGCTAACGATTTAGGGTTTAGTTTAGGTAAACTTCACTACTGTTTACAAGCTTTAAAAGACAAGGGTTTAGTAAAAATAAATAACTTTAAAAAAAAACGAGATAAAATTACATACATACAATATGTGATCACTCCCAAAGGAATTAGCGAAAGAACCAAGCTGACCATAGATTTCATGAAACGAAAGATGAAAGAATATGAAGAACTTAAAAAGGAGATCAAAAATTGATATGTGGATAGTTGCCAAGATAAATCATTTAGAAACCGAAACATTTAAATCTCAATTAAAGAAGCGCCTTGGGTTAGATATTAAGTTTTATAACCCGCTTATTTGTATAAAAAAAGTTCATAAGCAAAAACTGAAAAATCAATCTCGACCGATACTTAATAATTATATTTTTTGTTATCATCAAAAATTTGACGATGAGAGCACCATTAATCAAATTAGTAATATAAGAGGATTAAACTATTTTTTAAAAAGTTATAAATTAAATCAAAAAGAAATAGAGACCTTTATTAATAATTGTAAAAGTTTTGAAGATAAAGAAGGTTTCATTTCTCCAGCTTTTTTTAAAGATCTTCTTTCAAATAAAGCAAAATTTATTTCAGGACCGTTTACAAATTTATTTTTTGATATAATTGAAAAGCAAAAAGGCAAAATGAAAATAATGTTAGGTAATTTTGCAATAGCTATTTCAGACAAAAGTAAATACTTATACCAACCTGTTTGATATAAGTTAAAAAGGACTAAATACTCAAAAGACTATTTGTCTTAGTGCGGAGCATTGGTTAAAATGCATTATTGTATAATTTAGAGATGAGAATAAAAAGAAATTTAAAAAATTTTTACGATAAAAATGGTTACGTGGTAATCAAAAATCTTATTAATCAAAAAGAAATAAAAAAAATCAAATCAAGTTTATACAAACACATAAATAAAAACTTATCTTCTTTTAAAGGAAGAGATGTTGCTATCATTAAAAATACTAAAGCAATTAGTTCGATTCATAATTTAAAAAAATGGACACAAGTAAAAAGTATTCAGAATAGTAAAAAAATTCAAAATCTGGCTAAAATTTTTTTAAAGAGTAAAGTCAAAAATTTTGGAGCAGAGTTATTTGCTAAGCCAGCAAAGATTGGTTTACCTGCTCCAATACATCAAGATAACCATTATTGGCATTTAATAGACGACAAAGGAATCACATTATGGATTGCATTAGATAACTCAAACAAAAAAAATGGTGCAGTTTTTTATTATAAAGGAAGTCATAAACTGGGTTTATTAGAACACAAATTATCAAAAGTCACAGGGTTATCACAAGAATTAAAATATAAAGATATTTTGAAATATTTTAAAAAAACAACTCCAGAATTAAAAGTTGGAGATGCATTAATTCATAATTGTATGATTATTCATGGAAGTAATAGAAATAAAAGTCAAAATAGTAGAATTGGTTTAACAATGAGATTTATTTCATCAAGTAATAAATTTAATATAATCAATAAAAAAAAATACGACTCAGAACTACGTAAAGTATTAAAAAATCAATAATTATGCCTGGTTATGAATTAATCGGTAAAGAAGAACTTAAAGAAGTTTCTCAATTGTTTAAAAAAAGCAAAACTTTAAGCAGAATGGGTTTTGAGAAAAAAAGAAAAAATATTTATAAAGTTATAGAATTTGAAAAAAAATTTTCAAAATTTTTAAAATCAAAATACACGCTGGCAGTTACCTCAGGTACTGCAGCTTTAAGAATTGCTCTAGCTACTTTAAATTTAAAAAAAAATGATGAAGTCATAGCTCCTGCTTTTACATTTGTTGCGACCATCGAGGCAATTATAGAGTCGGGCGCGCAACCAATAATTGCTGAAATCGATAAAACTTTAAATATTTCATACGAAGAATTTAAATCAAAAATTACAAGAAATACAAAAGCACTTATTGTTGTTCATATGTTAGGAGTTCCAACTGATTTATATAAAATTAGAAATTTATGCAAAAAGAAAAATATAAAATTGATAGAAGATACAGCATGGGGTTGTGGCGCTACATATAGAAATCAAAAACTTGGAACTTATGGTGATATAGGTGCTTTTAGTTTTGATTTTGCAAAAACAATAACAACTGGTGAGGGCGGCATGCTTTGTTTTAAAAGTAAAAAACTTTATCAAAAAGCAGCGGCTTGGCATGATCATGGACATGAAAATAATCCTAAAGTCCCAAGATGGGAAGACACAAGGTCGAGTAGTGGATTTAATTTCAGAATGAATGAGATGCAAGGGGCAGTAGGTATAGCGCAATTAAAAAAGATAAATTATATTTTAAAAAAACAAAGGAAAAACTATTTTCTGATTAAAAATGAAATAAAAAATTTAAAAGGTATCGAGATTAGGCACTGTCCTAATAATAGCTTCATTTCTGCTGACTCTTTGATTTTTTTTATGCCTAATAAGAAGAATGCAATAAGATGCAGAAAAGAACTTTTAAAATTTGGAATTTCTACAAAAATTTTACCTGAGGCAACCACTTGGCATTTTGCAAAAGATTGGTCACATATTAGTAAATTAAGAAAAAAATATCCAAATTTAAAAAAATATTTTAAAAAATCAAAAAAAATTATTGAAAAATCAGTTTCAATTCCAATTTTTTTAAAGATGCACAAGTCGTTTCCGCAATATATAAAAAAGTCTATTTTAAAATCAATCAATATTTAAAAGTGAAAAAACCTAAAATTTCAGTAATAATTCCAACTTACAATCAAGAAAAATATCTAGGGAGATGTTTGAGATCATTGATGGATCAGTCAATGAATAGAAAAGATTATGAAATAATAGTTGTTAACGATGGAAGCGTAGATAAAACTAAATTTGCTGCAAATCTATTTAAAGAAGAGATTTGTTTGATAAATAACAAAAAAAATATGGGTTTACCATATTCCATTAACAAAGGAATATTGTCAGCGAAAGGAAGGTTTGTCGTACGGGTGGACTCCGATGATTATGTAAATAAAGAATTTTTAAATATTCCATATAATTTTTTATCCTCAAACCTAGATCTTGATGCTGTTTCTTGTGACTATTTTTTGGTTGATGATAGTGAGAAGGTAATTAAAAGAGAGAATTCAAATAAAAAGCCAATAGGATGCGGAATTATGTTTAGGCTCGAACATCTTTTAGATCTTGGTTTATACGATAATAAATTTTTAGTACATGAGGATAAAGATTTAAGATATAGATTTTTAAAAAAATATAAAATTTTCAGAATACCATTACCTTTATACAGATATAGAAAACACGGAAAGAACATAACCAACAATAAATTAAAAATGAAGAAACATTTGAGGCAATTCAAAAAAAAACATAAAATAAAATGAACAAATTTAATTTTGATAAAATAAAAAAAAGCAAAAAACCTTATTTCATCGCTGAGGCCGGTGTAAATCATGAAGGTTCCATGAAAGATGCAAAAAAGTTAATTGATGCAGCAAAAGCTGGAGGCGCTGATGCTATTAAATTTCAAACTTACAAAGCAAGTAAAATTGCATCTAAAAACTCTCCTCATTATTGGAGTTTGAAAAAGGAAAAAACAAAAAGTCAGTTTGAGCTTTTTTCTAAATACGACTCTTTCAATCAAAATCATTATAAAATTCTTTATAACTATTGTAAAAAAAAAAAAATTGAATTTATGTCAACTCCTTTTGATATCGAGGCAGTAAATTTTTTAAATCCTTTTTTAAATGTATTTAAAATATCTTCATCAGATATTACTAATTTTCCACTAATTGATGAGATTAGAAAAAAAAGAAAACCAATCATTTTATCTACAGGTGCTTCTAATCTTAAAGAAATAAGAGAAGCTTTAAGATTGATAAATAAATCTGTGAAGAAAGTTGTACTTATGCATTGTATTCTTAACTATCCTACTAAAAATGAGAATGCTAATTTAAATATGATAAACTCTCTTAAAAGAGAATTTCCAGAATGCATTATAGGTTATTCAGATCATACTTTACCATCCAAAGACATGCAAAATTTATTAACTTCATATCTTTTAGGTGGAAAAGTTATTGAAAAACATTTTACATTATCAAAAACTAAAAAAGGAAACGACCATTATCATTCATTAAATAAAAAAGACTTGTCCTTTTTTAATAAGAAGATTAAGTATTTAATTAAAATTTTAGGCTCAAATAAAAAAGATTATTTAAAATCTGAAATAATTTCCCGAAAAAATGCTAGACGAAGTCTTGTTTTGACTAAAAATCTTTTCAAAGGACACAGGATAAAAAAAATTGATTTGATTTCAAAAAGACCAGCTAACGGCATTAGTCCAAAATTTATCGACAGAATTATAGGTAAAAAGCTAAAATACAATCTTAAATCAGATGATATTTTAAAGTGGAAGCATATCTAAAAATATAAATGACAATTTCTTTAATAGTCCAAGCCAGGTCTGATTCATCTAGACTTGAAAAAAAAATGACAAAGACTATAAGCGGTATAACTTTATTAGAATGGGTTCTTATTAGATCTAGAAAGAGCAAAAAATCTAATCAATTCATCCTTGCCACAACTGGCAGTCAACGAGACAAAGAATTAATTAGCATTGGAAAAAAAAATAGATTTAAAATTTTCAGAGGACCAGAAAAAGATGTTTTAACAAGATTTTACAAATGTTCAAAACATTTTAAATCTAAAATAATAATTAGAGTTTGTGCTGACAATCCATTGGTTGATGCAGGTGAGATTGATTCCTTAATTACAAAATTCAAAAAGGAAAATCTTGATTATTTATATAATACAATGCAAACCAACAATAATTTTAACTCTGATGGTTTCGGAGCTGAAATATTTTCCTTTAAAGCACTTGCTAAAGCACACAAGCTTGCAAAAAATAAAGGTGATAGAGAACATGTCACAAGATTTATTAGAAATAATAAAAGTTTATTTAGATCTAAGTGTCTTGAGCCAAAATTAGGGTTGAATTATCCATATTTAAAATTCGATGTTAATACAAGTCAAGATTTAATAAATATGAAAAAATTTCTTAGTAAAAATAAAATCAATAAATTTACAAAAGCAAAAAAAATAGTTAACACAAAAATTTGTAAAGAAATTAATAAATATCTCAAAATTCTTTTTCCTATTAATGGAAGTTTGACCGGTAAAGGAAATTTAAAAACACTAGAAATAATTAAAAAAATTACCAATATTAAGATTAAAAAAATACCTTCAGAAAAAAAAGTTTATGACTGGACTATTCCCAAGGAATGGACTGTAGATGAGGCGTGGGTTAAAAATATAAGAACTAAAGAAAAAATAATTGATTTCGAGAAAAATAATCTGCATTTACTAAACTATAGTTCAAATTATAAAGGAATTATTAATTCTTCAAAATTAAAAAAAAAATTACATTTTCATACTAAATTAAAAAATGCAGTTCCTTATAAAACATCTTATTTCCAAAAAAATTGGGGATTTTGTGTTGATCAAAATACATATAAAAAAATTTTAAAGAGCAAAGATAAATTTGAGGTAAAAATTAGAACAAAATTTACCAAAGGGAATTTGATATATGGGGAACAGATAATTCCAGGTAAATCAAAGCATGAAATTTTGATTTCAACATATATATGCCACCCATCGATGGCAAATGACAATTTGAGTGGCGTCATACTGACTGCTTTTTTAGCAAAGTTTATTAATTCAATAAAAAACAGGTACTGGACCTATAGAATAATTTTTATTCCAGAAACCATCGGTGCACTAGCATATTTAAACAGAAATGAAAAAAAGATGAAAAAAATTAAATTCGGTTTAGTGATTAGCAATGTTGGAGGTAAAGGTGAATTTAGCTATAAGAAAAGTTTTCAAGATGACCATTTTTTAAATGATCTGATTAAAGAAATCTTCCAAAAAGAAAAGATTAAATTAAAAGAATTTAATTTTGATATTAACGGGAGTGATGAAAGACAATATTCATCTCAATTTTTTAAGATTAATATCTGTTCCATATTTAAAGATAAGTATTATGATTTTAAAGAATACCACTCTTCCAAAGATAATCTTAATTTTGTAAAATCAGAAAATATTTTTCAATCACTTTCTATTTATCAAAAATTAATAGAGAAACTTGAAAATCAAATTATCTATCAATCCACGATTACAAAAGGTGAAGTAATGTTATCAAAGCACAATTTATACCCTAAAATTGGAGGAGATATATTGCCAGGTAAAAATAATTGGTCGAATCTTGATATTGTTCTCTGGCTTTTATTTTTAGCTGATAGCACAAAACCTATTAAGCAGATATCAGATTTTTTAAAAATTCCTGAAGATAATATTATCAAAATTTATAAAAATTTTGAAAAAAAAAAATTAGTATATCGTGTCTGAAAAATTTACATTTAACAAACAAATAGACTTAAAAGAGTATGAAAAAATTATTGAGCAATCTCCTCAAGGAAACGTTTTTTGTTCAATTAAATTTTTAGACTCTATAAAAGCCGATTACCAATTGTGGAATGTAAAACAGGGAAATGAGATAAAGGCTGTAATGTGCTTCACTGTTTCTAAAGATAAAAAAAATATTATTCTTAATGATTTGGTGATCTATAGTGGAATAATGTTCAACTTGGACAATTCTAGACTTGAAACAAAAAAAAGAAGTGATGAGTTTAAGATAACAGAGTTTGTTATTGAAAATATTATTAAAAAGTATAAAAAAATTGAATTTCAATTATCACCATTTTTTAAAGATATAAGACCTTTTCAGTGGCATAATTACAACAAAAAAGGTAATAAAAGATTTAGGGTTGATGTTAAATATACTAGTCACCTTAATTATTTAGAACAAAATTTAAGCGATTTCACAAACACTTCTCTTTATCATTCGATGGAAACGGTAAGAAGATATGATTATAGAAATGCTGTGAAATCTGGAGCAAATATTAAGAATAGTAATAACTTTGACAAGTTTATGGATTTTTACGTTCAATTAATGAAGAGCCAAAAGATTAAATTATCACAAAAGAAAATAAGTCATTTATCAATCAGTTTATCAAATTTAATGAGGAGTCAAATTGGTAATCTTTTTTATGTTTATGACAGAAATAATATTGTATTATATAGCTTGTTTTATTTAGTAGATAATAAAAGAGGTTATTATTTTTTAGGAGCGGGCGGGTCTATGAAAAAAACATCTTGGCAAAGTACTTATGGACACTGTGAAATTTTGAATATTTTACAAAATAAATTTAGTATTAACTCTATTGATCTAGAAGGAGTGAATAGTCCAAATCGAGGTTGGTTTAAATTAAGTTTGGGTGGAGAATTAAATCCTTATTATAAAATAAAAATTTGAAAATGGAAAAACAAAAAAAATATTCACCAGTAAATAAAGGACATTCTTTTGATCTCGAAACAAAAGAGAGGCTTGACGCTTTTAAACAAAAATTATCTTTTGGTTGGGAAAAAGAATATGCAGAATACAGAAAACTTTGGGAAGAACTACCCGCTAATCGAGTAGTAAGAGATTACCCTTTATTAGTAGATTTAGAAACTGTATCAAGATGTAATTTGAGTTGTCCAATGTGTCCAACCGTTACTCAAGAGTTTGTAGACAAAAGAGTAAAACCTTTTAAACGTGGGCAACTGAACGTCGATCTAGCAAAAAAAATTATCGATGAAGTAGCTGGTAAAATTTATTCACTAAGATTAAGTTGGATCGGTGAACCGACACTGCATGCTGGATTAATAACTATAATTAAGCACGCAAAAAGCAAAGGCATAAAAGAAATATCTTTTTTAACTAATGGCTATAAGCTCAAATTAGACTATTTTGTAAAACTCGTTGAGGCAGGTGTTGATTTAATAACAGTTTCTATTGATGGAATGGGGGAAACTTACAATAAAATTAGAAAACCATTAATTTTTGAAGAAACCTTGAAAAAATTAAAAGATATTTCTGATTATAAATCAGAAAGAAAACTTATAAAGCCTTTAATAAAATTTCAAGGTGTTTGGCCAGCTGTAAAAGAAAGCCCGGAAATATTCTATAATACTTTTGCACCTATAGTTGATTTGATAGCCTTTAACCCATTAATTGATTATCTACATAACGATAAAGATATTGTTTATGAAGATAATTTTGCATGCCCTCAACATTATCAAAGAATAGTTATTGGATCGAATGGACATGCAGCAATGTGTAGCTCAGATGATTTTATGGATATAGAAATAGGTGATGCTAATAAACACTCAATTCATGAAATATGGCATGGAAAATTATTTGAGAATGTAAGACATCAGCATGAAAAAAAAGATGGTTTTAAGGAGATCAAACCATGTAAAAATTGTTTTTATCCTCGAAAAATGGAAGAGGATGAGAAAGCAATTATAAACGGCAGAGAAGTTAGAATAGAAAACTACATTAACAGATCTCAAGAAATCGGAAAATAGTTTCATATACTCAAATGCTTTCAAAAAAAGAAAGAGATTTCTCAAATCTATACAATAGCAAGTATTGTTTGTTAACTGGTAATGCAACTACAGCATTATATCTAACTATCAAATCATTAAAATTAAAAAAAAATTCTAAAATACTTTTACCAAACAGCGCTTGTCAACACGTTCCAATAGCAATCACTCTTGCAGGACACAAACCAAGCTTTATTGATGTTGATCCAAAAAATTTTGGTTTAAATCTTTCTTTGATAAAAAAAAATTATAATAAAAAGATTAAAGCAGTTATTGCTATTCACGCTTATGGAATGCAATGCGATATTAAAAAAATATCAATGTTCTGTAAAAAAAAAAAAAATCTACTTAATAGAAGACTCAGCTTTATATTTTAATTTAAAAAAAAAGAGAGGAAAAATGAAATTTTATGGCAATGCAGCTGTATTTAGTTTTGGCAAAGGAAAAATTATCGACTTGGGAATTGGTGGAGCTGTTTTGACAAATAATAAAAAGACTTTTGATAATATGAAAATAATTGAACAAAAATTACCATCAGTTAGTTCAAAAGTAATCGAAAAAATTGATTCTTTAAATTCATCTCATACAAAAATTTATAACAAGTACTATCTCAATAATAAAATAGATATTATGAGAATTGAGTACAAAAAAATTTTAAAAAAATATTCAAAAAACCTTTTATTTAAACTTAAAAATAAAAATTTGTTTAAACAAGATTTCACACAAAAATATATAAACCAGCTTATAAATAAAAGATTAAAAAAATTTAATTATCTTAAAAAAAAATTATTGACGATTTCTAACAAATTTTTTCATGTTCAAAATACAACGGGTGTTCCATGGAGATTAAATATTTTTTTTCACAATCAACATATAAGAAACTATATTCTGAAAAGTCTCTTAAAAAAGAAAATTAAAGTAAGCAGTTGGCATCCTAGCTTAGATTTATTTTTTGGCAAAAGAAACTCAACTTTGATTAAAAGTTTTCCAGTAAGTGATAAAATAAGTAAAAGTATATTGAATTTTTGGATTAACGAAGAAGTTAACAAAAGTTATTTTGATAAAATTTTCATCAATTTAAAAAAAACAAAAAAGCAAATAATATAATATGAAAATACTTTCTCTTTATACGCATTATCCTTCTTCTGCTTCTTTGATAATAAATAATAAACTTGTGGCAGCTACGCATGAAGAAAGATTTACAAGGGTCAAAAATGAAATAATTTTCCCAAGTAACGCAATTAAATATTGTTTAAGAAAAGCCGGCATAAATGCTAAAGATTTAGATTATGTTGCTTTAGCAAGTTTTATCAGTCCTTTTGACGATACTTTAACCAGAAAAAATACTTGGTCTGTAAAAGATTATCTTAAAGAACAAAATAAAATCTGGAAGCCCTATCTAGTTGACAAAATTCATAAACACAAAAAATCGGTCTTAGAAGTATTCCCTGAAAAGATAAATTGGAATATGTATCCAAAAAACTATTGGAAAAAAAATTATAAAGTTAAAAATATACAAAAAAAATTCTTAAATGACAGAGTAAAAATAGTGGCAAAATTCTTAGGAATAGATAAATCTAAAGTTATACGTTTAGATCATCATACATGCCATGCATTTTATTCTTACTATGTTTCGCCCTTTGTAGGAAAAAAAGTTTTAGCTTTAACTGTCGATGGATTCGGTGATGGTTTAAATTCAACAATAGGAGTGTTTGATAAAAAAGGAAATTATAAAAGATTTTACAAAACCAACATATGTGCAATTGCAAGAATTTATCGTTACATGACATTATTACTAGGAATGAAACCTAATGAACACGAATATAAAATGATGGGATTAGCACCTTACGGAAGAAAAAAATATGCTTCTAAAGCTTTAGAAGTTTTTAAAAGCACTTTAACCGTCGACGGTGTTAAATTTAAATGGAAAGTGAAGCCTTCAGATAGCTACTTTTGGTTTAAAAAAAAATTAGAAGGAGAAAGGTTTGATAATATTGCTTGGGCCGTGCAAACTTGGGTAGAAGAATTATTAGTCAAATGGGTAAAAAATTGTATAAAAAAATTTAAGATCTCTAACGTTGCGATATCAGGTGGAGTAGCATTAAATGTGAAAGCAATGGGAAAAATTTCCCAACAAAAAGAGGTAAAAAATTTATTTGTTGGTGGATCTGCGAGTGACGAGTCTTTAGCATTAAGCGCTGGAATTAACCTTCTTTACAATATTGCCAAAAATCAAAATAAAGAATTCAACTTAGAAAATTTTAGTAGAATAGATACTTTGTATCTTGGTCCTGAAAATTCTTTTGAGGATGAAAAAAATGCAATAAAAAAATTAAAAAGAAAAAAATTAAGAATTTTTAATAAAGTAGACCATAATGTTATCGCTAAATATTTGTCTAAAGGTAAAATAATTGCGAGGTGTAGTGGTAGGATGGAGTTCGGTCAAAGAGCCCTTGGTAACAGATCAATTCTAGCAGACCCAAGAAAACTAGAAATTAAAGAAAAGATTAATTCTGCTATAAAAAATAGAGATTTTTGGATGCCATTTGCCCCTGTAATTCAAAAAAAACTTGCTTCAAAATATTTAATTAACCCAAAAAACATACAGTCTCCACATATGACAATTGGTTTTCAAACTACCAAAGAAGGTTATAAAAATATGATTGCCGCATGCCATCCAGCAGATAAATCTGCAAGAGCTCAAATTTTAGAAAAAAAACACAATCCAAAACTTTATGATATTATAGAAAAGTTTCGTGAAATTACTGGGGTTGGCGCACTATTAAATACCAGTTTTAATCTTCATGGATTTCCAATCGTAAATAACGTCAAAGATGCTCTATATGTTTTTAAAAACAGTGATCTTGATGGATTGATACTCAATAATTTTTTTATTTTAAAAAAATGAACATTGTTTTTGTACTGTCGAGACTGTGGAGATATTTGAATATTTATTTCCTTAAACCATTTGATGCAGTCAACGATACATTGACAAGCTATTTAGTTTTTAAAAAACATGGTCTTCAAAATAATTATTTAGAGATTGGATCAGGAGACGGAATGTTCAGTTATATAATGTGTGGAGGAAAATTTCCTATAGATTTTGACAGGTACCGTGACATTGATTTACAAAAAAAAGACATATTCAATACTCATAAAAAAAAATTACCATTTAATCTCGATGTAAAAAAAAAAATAAGACCTTTAACTTCGATTGATGCTAATCAAAATCATATTAAAAAGATTAAAGAAATAGGATTTTCAAAAAAAACTATTTTTTGTAAGTATGAAAATTTACCTATAAAAAAAAATAGTATAAAATTTATTTTTTTTTATACTGCTCATGGACTAGAAAACTTTGATAAAAGCGTAAAGTCTGCAACTAAATCTTTAAAAAAAAATGGAAAAATAATTTTTTTGGTATTTGATGATTACGTAAAAAAAAATTTCATTTGCCATTCTTTTTATAGAAAGGGAATTTTAAAAAATTTTTTTAAAGATTTAAACAATAATAGATATGAGGAAATTTCAGGTTATTCAAAAACTTATCAAGGATGGAAAAAATTTTTTAAAAAAAAAGGCTTAAAAATTATAAGTGATAGCAGAGGTTTATCAGGTACAGCATGGAAGTTTTATGACGTACAAACTAGACCTATTTTGAGGCCCTTGATATTTTTTTTTAACTTTTTTCCAAATTGGATAAGAACAACTATAAAGATAATTTGGATGATATTTCTTTATCCTTTTTTATTCATTTTTTTTTTATTTTTTTCTAATTTAATTTTTAGATCTAGTAATAATTGTTATCGAGTATTTGAATTAAAAAAATCATGAAAGCTTCTTACTTAATTTCAAAAGATAAACAAAGAAAAGTGTTAGTGGTTAATTTTATGCAAAAATATTTTAAAGATTTAGGATTTAAAGAATACCAAAACGAAAAATACTCTTTTAAATTTTTCAAAAACATAAGAGATTATATTTTAAAGTTATTATTAGTGTTTAATAATTCAAAAATTCATTTTGGAAATCCGCCGAAAAAAAAAATTATAATTTTTGATTGTGAATCTCAAGATACTTTACTCAAAATTGTAGATAAAAATGATTGTTTTATCTTATCTACAAGAATAAAAAATTTTAAAGAAATTTATTTATCACTTAACATTCTAAGAAAAATGGCGGTTAATCTTTTCAGCTTAAAGTTAAAAATTAATTACTTGCTATCTTTAATTGAAACAATTTCCCCAAAGGTCGTTATCACCCACGTGTGCCATTCAACGGACTTCCATATAATATCAAAAAAAATAAACAAAAAATATGGCTTTGTGGCTTTTCAACATGCTCATCACGACTTGATTGCCTTAAGTCAGTCGAGTCAAAAATTAATACATATACCAAATTTGGTATGTTTTAGTGATTACGAAAAAGAAATTTATAAAAAAAAAAAATTTGATATAAAAAATTTTTATGTTTTTGGATCTTTGCGTTCTGGTGTTTTTAATGAGAATGTCTTAACAAAATGTAAAGATTTAATTAAAAACGAAAATAAATACGATATATGCCTTGTTTCAGAGGCTCATTACATACTTAATGGGGACTTATCAGAAGTAAGCAATTATCCAGGACACGCAGGTAAAATAGCCCAATACGTTTTTAAATTAAGGCAAAAAAAAAATTTAAAAGTAATTTTTTCTGGTGATACCGAGCCTAATAGTGTTTTTAGCAAATTTGAGTTTCACTTTTACAAGCATTTTCTAAAAGATTATAACTTTGATATAATACAAAAAAAAAGAATTAATTTTCCCACTTATGAAGCCTTTTCTCAGAGTAAATTAGTGATCGGTTCAACATCAACGATTTTAAGAGAGGCTCTTGGATTTGAAAAAAAAATACTTTCATGTAACTTTAGTGGAAACGACCATATAGATTTTCCAATAAAAGGAATTTGTTTTTTAAAAGATTGTGAATACGATGAATTTGAAGAAAGAGTTATGAAAATATTGAGTTTAAACAAAAAGGATTATTTTGAAAAGATTGATCGTGATTATAAATATTTAATGTATCCGGAAAAAAACAATATAAATAAATTTAAAAATATTATAAACAGTCACTTATAAAATGGTTGCACAAGTTACAGATTATTCAAAACACGGCGATATAAATAAATTTATTGAAAAAAATCATCGAGATCCATTGTTATTTAAATCATATCGAGAAAATTGGACAATAAAGAATAATGATAAGCCTCTTTTTGTTCTTTTTGAAACCACGTCAAAATGTAATTTAAGATGTAACATGTGCGTTCAATCAGTAGGTTACGAACAAACTGAACGAATGCAAGATGGTTTATTTGATAAAGCTGTTTCAGAAATTAAGAAATTAAAAATACCTGCTGTTGCAATGAATCAAATAAATGAACCATTGCTCGATAAGAAGATATTTGAAAAAATAGAAAAAGTTTCTTCAATAGATACTGTTGTAGATATTCATATGAATACTAACGCTGTCCTACTAAATAAAAAAAATAGTGAAAAATTATTGAACTCTAAATTAACTCGACTTCTTATAGGTTTTGATGGCTTTTCCAAAGAAGTTTTTGAAAAAGTAAGAGAAAGAGCAAACTATCAACAAGTATTTGAGAATATAATAAATTTTTTAGATATGAAAAAACAAATGAAAAAAACTTTTCCTGTGACAAGAATTTCTTTCGTAAAAACAAGTGAAAATGAACATGAGATACCAAAATGGTTTGAATTTTGGAGAGATAAAGCGGACTATATTACTGTTCAAGAGTTTATAAGCCCGGTTGCTGACTTATCAAAGTCACATTTAATTCCAAATACTTCTGAGCGAGTTAAAATTGATCCTGATAAAATTATATGTACTCAACCTAGTGAAAGAATTACCATTAGAGGAGACGGAAATATAATACCTTGTTGTTCCCATATTGCTAATAAAATGCCAATGGGAAATTTAAATGAGTCGTCAATTCATAATATTTGGAATAATGAAAAGTTTAAAAAACTAAGAAAAAATCTACTTACTCCAGGCGGTTACAAGAAAAATAAAATTTGTAAATCTTGTATTGAGACAACTTATAATCTTAAAACAGATATTAATAATTAAGTTTAATGAAAAATATAAAACCAATTTGCATCATTCCTGCAAGAATGGGCAGTCAAAGGTTAAAAAATAAAAATATATTAAAGGTTAAAAATTGTCCTCTCATAGGACATGTTATTAAAATTGCTTTAAAATCAAAAATTTTCTCAAAAGTTGTAGTTTCTACAGATAGCAAAAAAATTGCTAAAATTTCTAAAAAATACGGTGCCGATGTTCCATTTCTTAGGTCTAAAAAACTCTCTGGAGGGAATGTTACAATACGTGATACGCTAGTCGACTGTATTACACGACTAGGAAGTGAAAAAAACAAATTTCATTTCTGTATTTATCCTACAGCTATTTTGCTTGAACCTAATGACTTGCTCAAAGGTTATAAAAAGATAATCAAATATAAAGGAAATTCATTGTTAGCAGTAGTTGATAACGGAAATATTTATAGATCGTTTATTTTTAATAAAAAAAGAAATGAGCTAAAATTTAAATGGTTAAAGTTTTCAAAATGGATGTCTCAGGACCTTCCGAGATCCTATATTGATACTGGAACGTTTTATATTTTTAAAACCGAAAAACTTCTTAAAAGTTCATCAATTCATCCAAAAAAAATCATTCCATACTTTATTGAAAAAACTAAAGGTGTCGATTTAAATGATAAGGATGATCTTAGATTGATAGAAGCTTTAAAATCAAAATAAATGTTCAACTTAAAAAGTCTTTTCAAGTTATTTGATGAAGATCAAAAAACAAAAATTTATTTTTTGTTTTTTTTAATGATTATTAATTCTTTATTAGAAACATTGACCATAGGGCTCATTATTCCACTTATAAATTTGTATTTCAACGCCTCAGGAATAGTTGAAGATACTTTCATAATTAATAAAATTGAGGAATTTACAAACTTAGACACAAATTTCATTCTTAATTATTTTCTGACATTTTTTCTAATTGTATATATTCTTAAAACTTTGTTTGTTGTTTTTATTAGTTGGTACGAAAATAAATTTATTGTCAAATTCAAAGAAAATTTATCTAACCGTTTTTTTAGAAATTATGTTAATTTTGATATTTCTATATTTACAAAAAGAAATTCAGCTGAATTTTTAAGAAATACTATAACTGAAATTGATCAATCTACAGTTTATCTTAATCAACTATTAAAATTTATTTTAGAAGTAATAATTGTTTTTGCAATTTTTATACTTTTACTAATAGTAAATTATTTCATATCAACTGTAGTTCTTTTAGGGTTTTTGATAACTTCGATTTTATATCTCAAGTTTTTTAAAACAAAGCTAACAAGATGGGGCGAACAAAGATTGATAGCTACTGGTGAAAGAATTAAGTTCTTACAAGAGGGACTCGGTGCATTAAAGGAAATAAAATTATCAGGTACAGAAAAATTTTTTTACAATAAATTCAAAAATAGTAATAAAAATCTATCGGATGTATCTTTTAAAATAAATTTTCTGAATACTTTGCCAAGAGGTATTTTTGAGTTGTTTGCAGTGCTAACTCTAATCCTCATTTTTATAATATTGCAGTTTTTTGAATTTGATTTTTCTAAGTCAATAACAATAATTGGAGTTTATTTAGCTGCGGCATTTAGAATAATGCCATCTTTTAGTAGGATAGTTTCAAGTTTACAATCAATTAGATACAATCATCCCTCAATAAATGTCCTAATAAAAGAAATTGATCATTTTAAAAAAGACTTCAATTACACAAAACAAAAAGAGGAAATTAATTTTAAGGATAAAATTGAGATCAAAATTAAAAATTTTGATTATGGAAATTCAAGAAAATTTAGTTTGAGTGATATAAATTTAGAGATTAAAAAAGGTGACAAGATTGGTCTGGTAGGATCAAGCGGTTCCGGCAAAACAACGCTTATTGAGATTTTTTTAGGCATCCTAAAGCCAAACGCTGGAGATATTAAAATTGACGGAAAGTCAATTTTTAATGAAAAATTATCTCATAGAAAAGTTATTGGCTATATTCCTCAAAATATTTTTATTTTAAATGACACGCTTATAGCCAATATATTATTTGGCCAAAATCAGAATGATTTTGACATAAAAAAAATTGATCGAATAATTGAGTTGGCCAATCTTAAAAATTTAGTAAAGAGGTTACCTAGTGGTCTATCTACAAGAATTGGAGAAAGAGGTATTGATCTTTCGGGCGGCGAGGTACAAAGAATAGGTATTGCTAGAGCTCTCATAAATGATCCTGAAATACTATTATTTGATGAAGCTACAAGTGCATTAGACACTTTTACCGAAAAAAATATTTTGAGTGAGTTAGAATTAATTAAAGATAAAACTTTTATAAGTGTCGCACACAGAATAGGGACCTTAAAAAACTGCAAAAGAATATACAAATTAGAAAATGGCATTATCGTTGATCAGGGAGGATATGAAAAATTTGCGTAGTATAAGATCGGTTTATCAAGACTGGTTTGATGCTAATAAAATTAATGAGCAGTTAAATTACCATTGGAATGATGATAATAAATTAAACAAGGACAAGATATTTTTAGATAGGCTTATTGAAAAAAAATTTAATATATATCAAAAAAAGCTAAACAAATTTCATAACGTCAATTTATCAAAAAAACAGTGGAGGATCATAATTTTTCCATGGTTAAATATAGTTATCCATTTATTATTTGATAGATGGGAGTCTTTAAAAAAGGAGCAAAATTACAAAAAGCATAATGTTAAATCTTTTTATATTTTGGATGAAACTAAAGACTTTAAAACAAACAGTTTTCATTTAAATAAATTCTTAATTGATAGAATCTTAGAATTTCAGAAAAAAAAAAATATTCAATTAAGCAATTTGAGATTAATTGAAAATAAAAAAAATTTAATAAAAAATTCAAATAATTTATATTACTTTTTAAATTTCTTATTATCATTTTTTTTCAAAAGCAAAATATTCATTAAGAATATTGGTTTATCTTTTAAAAAAAGTTTAATTTTAAATTTTATTGTTAATAAGTCTCCAGTAGTTTGGCTTGAACCTAATTATAAAAATAAATCATATAGTTTACAAAAAAGATTAGAATTAATAAAAATTAAAAATGATAGTAAAAATTTTGAGAGTTTTTTAGATAACTTTCTTTATATATTATTTCCAAAAAGCTATTTAGAAAATTTTGATAATATTAAGAACTCAGTTATTAAATCTTATTGGCCTAAAAAACCTAAAAAGATAATTACAGCTTATGAATATAAAAATAATGACATATTTAAAATTTGGACAGCATTGAAGATTTCATTAGGTAGTAGATACTTAATATTACAGCATGGTGGTAATATGGGAACAGCAAGGTACAATATTGAAGAGGATTATCAAGTATCAATAGCTGACGAGTTTTTATCATGGGGCTGGACTGACAAACGTAAGAAAGTAAAAAGATTTTTTGCAATAAATCTTGCTTTTAAAACAATTAATCGCAACCCAAGAACTAATAACGAGATACTTTTTTGTGCCCAAAGATATCCAGGGTTGCCTTACAGAGTTTCATCATTACCAAAAACTAATGAAGACCGTTTAAAAAAAATTGAAGAGATAAAAGATTTTGTGAACTTAATGGATGAGAATTTAAAAAAGAATCTGACACTAAGGTATTTAAAAAATCAAGATAGCCATTATTCAAAATTCGATACAACAATATTTGAAAACAAAGGCATCAAAATAGACACTGGCCAAAAAAGTTTTCTTTCCTCTATTGCCAATACTAAAATAGTTATTCATCAAGCTAATTCAACTGGATTTCTTGAGACGTTATTCTTCAATATACCAACTATCTTAATCTTAAATAAGAAAATCGAAAGACAAAGAAAAACTGCTGATTATTATTTTAAACAATTCACAAAACATAAAATGATTTTTTTTAACGCTAAAGATGCTGCAAATTTTTTGCAGGACAACTTTTTGAACATTAATGAGTGGTGGTCTCAAAAAAAACTTCAAAAAATCAAAAGAGATTTTTGCAACCTATATGTGAGAAAATCCAACCAACCTTTCAAAACATTAGCTAAAAAGATCAAGTGAAAAAAAATATAGAAAATATAGGAATCATTTGGGACCAATATTCTTGGGGAGGGGTAGATAGCTATTTAGCTTATCTTCTTAATTCAAAATATTTTAGAGAAACTAACGTCACAATTTTTTTAAACAAGAATAATAAAGGCTTAGAAAATTTAAAAAGAAATTTAAAAAATTCAAATGTAAATTTTTATTATTACAAAAATTATTTAACGTATGTAGGTGATAACAAAATTTTTAAAATATTAAG
>MDTG01139647.1_pt1 | contig 19320 bp, 12 predicted proteins | sample 811421 | NCBI WGS metagenome assembly MDTG01 (sample SAMN05326645, study PRJNA326480) | marine metagenome | isolation source: seawater | place: Pacific Ocean: South East | collected 2011
CTACATCATCCTCGTCACTTCCAAGCCGGATCGTCTCCTTCCCACCATCCGGAGCCGCTGCCAGCAGCTACCGTTCGGTAGTCTCGATGTCGATTCGATGGGGAAGTGGGTCGATGACGCCGGATACGAGGATGATGAGACGTCACGATCTTGGTTGTTGTCGTGGGCGGAGGGATCTCCGGGCCGGTACGAGAACGCCCGGAAGCACGATCTGGTGCAGTGGGGAGCAACTCTGGAACCGCTCCTGAACCAGGTCGACGGTGGTCGGTTCGCTCCGGATCTCGCGCCCACGATGGTGGAACTGATCGATCAGTACGCCGAAGTGCAGATGGCCGAGAACAGCAAGGGAAGCAAGGAGTCGGCGAACCGATCGGGAGTGAGGACCCTCATCGGACTGCTCGGTCACCACCTCCGCACCAGACTTGCAGCATCCGACGAAACGGATGTCCGCAACAGAATCTGCTCCACGATCGACCTGCTGGTCCAGATCGAACAGGAGAGCGAGAGTCACATCAACATCAAGCAGTTGATGGAGTCGCTTTCCGCAAGCTGGCGCGATCCCGAATCCGTCGGGACATCCTGATCAGACGGGGGTGCCGATGGATGCTCCACGAAGACCTCCGATCGGAGGGACGCGTCGGGTGGAGCAGAACAGGACGACGACCGCACCGACCAGTATCTGGATGATGCTCAACTGTTGACCCCTGGAGAGACCCATGAGCAGTTCGATTCCCTCGTCCGGCTGCCGGAAGAACTCCGTGAGAATGCGGAGCATTCCGTAGAAGATCAGGAAGCAACCGGCGATGACACCGGGTTTCCTCGGCCTCAACCAGACCAGAACGAGTAGAAGAAGCAGAACCGGACCATCGGACAGGGCCTGGAACATCTGGGATGGAAGGTAGGCGTTGAGCTGGGGTTCGATGACCTCGATGACCCGCTGGTTCCCCGCGTACGCCTCGCTCACCACACGCTCCGGGAACGATGAATCACCGCCGATGGTCGTACGAAGCGGGGTGAGATCGATGTCGCTCCGCTGGAAGATCTCCGTGGGATACTTCACCGTCCACCACGGAGCCTCGCCCTCTCCGGTCCACTTCTTTCCCCACAGTTCGCCGTTGATGAAGTTGGCCATCCTGCCCAGAAAGAGTCCCGGTGGAGCGATCAGCGCCCCGATGTCGACGGGATGCAGCATGGGAAAACCCCGACGTGCACCGAAGAGCATCAGGGCAGCGATCACCCCGAGCATGCCGCCGTGACTGGCCATGCCCCCCTTGTGGATCGCCAGGAGATCCCAGAATGGAAATGCGGATGAAAAACCGATGAAGAGGGAAGGGTCGTAGAACAACGCGTAGCCGAGTCGGCCACCGAGCAGCACACCCAGGATGATGTAGATCATCATGTCACCGGCCATCGGGGGAATAAGCAGACACCGACGTGTTCTCGCCAGGCACCATGTCATCCACCATGCGATCAGGAAACCGGCGACGTACGCCAACCCGTACCAGCGGATGCCGAATCCATCCCCGAATCGGAACAGGTACGGATCAAGGGAATGAAGGTAGGATTCTGCGACGATGCTGTACACGATGGGGGTCCGGAGTGTGATTCACATTCGAATGGAAGTCATCATACGACAGGGTTTGGATCATGACCGAAGACGTCAGTAACGCGGTACCCGCTCCGTCCGAGTTTCCGAAGCCGGATCAGGATGCGGATCTGACCCCCTTTCTGCGGATCCTCCTCTCCGGTCGAAGCCTCACCGAGGATGAATCCTCGGCCGCATTCGACGCCATGATGAGTGGTCGCGTCCACCACGGTGAGATGGGGGCACTGCTCGCACTGCTGGCCACCCGGATCCCGACCACGGATGAGCTGGTCGGTGCGGCACGGGTCATGCGGAGGAATGTCACCGGCATCGAGGTGTCCGGATCCACCGACGACATCCTCGATACCGCGGGAACCGGAGGCGCTCCGAAGACGTTCAATGTCTCCACCGCGGCGGCGATCGTCTCAGCCGGCGCCGGTGTGAAGGTCGCCAAGCACGGAAACCGGTCACGGACCGGCCGGGGTTCGGCCGAGGCCCTGCAGTCGCTGGGGGTCGACGTCGATGCCGATCCGGGGGTCCAGGCCCGTTGCCTCGACGAAGTCGGGATCTGCTTCTGTTTCGCAATCCACCATCACCCCGCAACCAGACATGTGATGCCCGTTCGGAAGGCCCTCGGGGTTCCGACGATGTTCAACCTCCTCGGTCCCCTGACCAATCCCGCCGGCGCCGGACGACAGGTCATGGGCATCTACGATGATCGTTTTCTCACGGTGATCGCCGAGACCCTGGATCGACTGGGGACCCGACGGGCCGTCATCGTGCATTCGGAGGATGGACTGGATGAATGTTCCATTTCCGCTCCGACGACGATCGTGGATGTCCGGGACGGTTCGATCGAACGATCGACGATCCGTCCGGAGGATGTGGGGTTGGAGACGGCGGAGATCGGACGTGTGACCGCTGCGGACCTCGACCATGCGACGGAGATGATCCGTGGGGTGATTGACGGAAAGCTCCATGGTCCCCCGCGTGACATGACGATTCTCAACTCCGCCGTCGCCCTGCTTGCGGCCGGACGCTGCACGGATCTCGGTGAAGGAGTTCGTCTGGCCGGGGATTCGATCGATTCGGGTCGATCACTGGGGATCCTCGAGCGACTCGTCGAATGTTCGAGGGGTTGAGGGTCTCGTCGGCAGGAGCATTCCGTATTCGAACCGGATGTGGTCCTGCACCGGTCCGTTCGCACCCTCGTCGAGGGTGATCTCGAGAACACCTCCGGAAAGACAGATGTCGATGGAGTGCTCACTCTGACCGGAATTGAAGATGCAGCGGTGCACCTGTTCCCCGTCGACCAGGATGTTCATTCCACAATCACCCCATTTCGTGGCATGGTCGGGCATGCGGGCGGTGGATCGGAACCTGAAGGATCCATCCGGAAGCAGATACCGGACCGAGACCGGACCATGCAGTTCCACGGGCGAAAGACCGAATGGAGCGGATGGGTCGGTGACATGCGGTGGTCGGACGATCGACCGTGTCTTCGGACCCTCAATGGACTCGATGATGAGTGAACCGATGGGATGGATCGAGGATCCACCGAACGATATGGTGTGGATCATCTGGAGATGGGGTCCGGATTGGTCGTCGGGCGATGATTCGACAGCATGCACGTGATCACCGAACTCGAGGTGGCCGTCCGGAGTGATCCCGATGTCGGGAAAGTGGACGATCGTCCCGTCGTTCGTCCAGACCATGGGATCGGATGGGGGGGTGTTCCGACCGAAGAGATCGATTTCGACGATGCGATCGTGTCGGATCTCCAGTGTCCGAGTTCCTCCCTCCGAACCGGTCTCGATTCTGAGTACGGGTGCGAGTTCGAGGATGAACCCCTCGACCACATCGCCGTTGCGGAGCCGGACCACGTCCATGTCCGAATCCGTTTCGGACGTCGTCCCGGTGTCCGATGCACCGAGGATGATCCGGTCGATTTCATCGATGGGAATATCGAGTTGCCCGATCCATTCGTGCTGCCAGCGCAGACGATCCTCATCCGGACCGACCACGATGGTTCCGGGGAAGGTTTGTCCGTCGTGGAGCACGACCGTGGGCTGGTTGATCTTCAGTGGATGGGGTGTGGGACGTAGAAAGGCGATGCACTCGTCGTACGGGATGGTCGTGAAACCGTCTTCTGAATCGATGAATTCGATCACCCCCGAACCGAGGGTCGTGAGCTGGACCGGTCGAACCGTACCGGAGGTGTCCAGCAGCATGAACGAGTCGCCGAGTGCGGGCGATGTCGAAAGGACGAATGCGGTGATTGAGGTTGTGATGATTTTCATCGTTGGAAGATCGGAAGGTATCTCTTGGGCATCTGAAGGACGATCAGCGACATCGCAGTGGAATACGAACCGCCGATGTGGTTGTCGATCCATCCCCCGTTGACCGACTGACGTTCGATGATGTCCTCGCGGGCGGCTGTCCACCACCTCCTCCACCGTTCACCTCCGGCCATGTACATGGCCTGGATCGCGTAGTACTGGCCGTAGTAGTAGTGGGATTGCCGCATGGAACGGCGACCGGGCATCGCATTCTTCTCCAGGTAGTCGAGTCCCCGGTCGATGGCATCCCCCTTGTAGACCCCGGCATAGAAGAGGCTGGCCACACCCGCTGCGGTCCTTGGCCAGGCGGAACTCCCCTCCCGACTCATGTAGCGGAATCCACCATCTACGTTCTGGCATCGCTTCACATATTCGACAGCCTTGTCGATCGTCGATTCGGGAACCTTGATGCCGGCGTTTCTCGCACTGCGGAGGGCCATGACTTCGCAGATCGTCACTGAAATATCGGCATCGGAGGGAATGGGTTGGTACCTCCATCCACCCTCCTCGTTCTGCGTACGGACGATCAGATCGACGGCCTTCTCGAGGGCGGTGCGGACCCGGTCGTCCCCGGGTGTCATGCCGTAGATCTCTCCGAGGAAGAGGGTTGCGAAACCGTGCCCGTACATCGGGCCATGCGAGGTCTCGGCTGCGATCAGGCCGGTCTCGGTGCAGTGTTCCAGGACGAAATCGAGTGCTCTCCGGACCTGTTCACCGTATCGGCCGCGGCCCGGGAGGTGTCCATCGGACATGAAGGCGATGGCGGCGAGGGAGGTGATTCCGACGTGATTCGCGTATCGACCGGATCCGAATGATCCGTTCTCGACCTGTTGTCCGGCGAGGTACTCCATTCCACGTCCGACTGCTGCATGCAGGCGATCGTTCATCTCTCCGTTCGAAGGTGCGTTCTCCGCTCCTCCGGGAATGGACGGTTCGTCCGTGGAGGATGGGGATGGAGTGGATTCGGGGTCGGACGGACCCGGATTCGGTGCCTCATCCCGTGCCATGGTGGAAGGGATGATGGTCAGGATCAGGATGGGGACCAGTGCCTTAATCACGGCTGGATTCCCTTCGTGATTCCCTGGCGAGCCTCCGGTAGTACTCGGTGGTCATCTGTTCGTAGAGTGAGGAGTACTCGTCGCGCCTTCCCTGCTGGAGCATGCGGCGGACACGGTCGGGAAGGGCTCCCCATTCGGAACCGATTTCGTCGATGGGTCCCGAGAGGTTCGGTTCCTCCGGTTGCAGAACGATCCGTCCACCGTCGGATTCGGATGGATCCGACGACGAATCCGTCTGTTGTCGATCCATCGATCCGGGATTCGTTTCCATCGATTCGGACGAGCCCGACGAGTTTCTCTGCTGTCGTTCGGCGTTTTCGATCAGACGATCGAGTTCGTCGATGACATCCTGCTGGATCCGCTGCGTCTGCACGCCGGTGGATTCGATTCCCAGGCGTTGTGCCGCCTCGTTCATTCCACGGACCGCGTTGACGAGGACATCGAGACCTTGTGGTACGTCGTCCGGTACGTCGATTCCGTCCTCATCCGGAGCGATGTCTGACTCCGGATCCAGTCCGAGCAGTTCGTCGAGATCCGCCAATCCTTCACCGGATGGATCGCTGGTTGCTTGATTCGGTGTGACCGGATTCATCGAAGGGGGTGGTTGGATCACCGGATCCGCGGAGGAACCGTCTTCGGTTTTCTCGACCCCTTCATCACGGAGGGTCTCGATCATCGATAGACCCAGTTCCGCCAACGATTCCTGCTGCGTCGCCATGTCGGTGATCATGAAGGTTCGATCGGCACCGGACAGGTCGGAGATGGACTCGATCCGCTTCGTCCGGGAGAGAAGGCTGGCCTGGAGGCTTCTCAGCAATCTGAGTTCCGCGATGGGGGGGACCGATCCTTGTTCGGATGGGGTTGATCCGGTATCCCGATCGGTTCCCGAACCGGAAGACGATCCCGATTCCGCGAATCGCCCATCACCCTCTCCGTTCCGGAGGGATTCCACGATCTCGACGAGATGGTCCATGACCATCTGCTGACGGATGAACATCATCGAATCGAATGCACCATCCCGAAGACCCGTGACGATGGGTGTGCACAGATCGTCGATCCGATCGTGCACATGCATGAGAATCATGTTGTCGGCGACCTCATCGTTCGATTCGGCGACTTCGCGAATCGATACCCGGACCTGTTCCTGTCTCCTGGCCAGCTGACGCATCATGAACCGTGTTCGACGATCGGAATTCGCATCCACCATTCCACCGCTCGATTCGACGATGTCCGCCTGCTGGGCAGCAAGCTCACGGTAGATGGTCTCCAGTTCGCCCCGGCCACCGGATTGGTTGTCCCGGAGAACCTCCTCCATCCGCTTGCGGGACAGTTCCAGAGCGGAAAGAAGCTGATCGAGTGATCCACGCTCGTCGGACCCGACCTTCGCCACCGGGACCGGTGAGGCTCGAAGGGACATGATCGCCGAGGCCTGGAAGCCGGCCGCATCGATCAGCCGGTCGGTGATGTCACGGGACATTTCTCCACCGGAATCGGCACGGCCGGCCACCGACAGGGTGTTCGTGCGAAGACGGATCATCCTCGTGTCCAGATTCGAGAAGACACCATCGATGATCGATGTCTCGAATCTCGATATCTCACGTTTCTGGGTCTGGATGAGACGTTCGATGGACGTGTTGAGTTCCTCGAAGATGCGGACCAGATCCTCGACCTCGACTCCGGTACCGTCGTTCAACTCCTTCCTCATTCCCCGAAGCGCGTCGAGGGCCGACTGCTGGGAGGTCGCGGCGTTCTGCATCTGCGCCCGCGAGATCTGTTCGGCGGCGTCCTGCATGTTCTCCTCGACACGCATTCGCTCCGATATGCCGGCGGCGTCATTCATCGATTCGGCGGTCCGTGGATCGGTCGAGGACAACGTGTCGGATCGTTCCCGAAGCGATCTCTCGAGTTCACGGACCGAATCGATCAACGAACGCTGTTCACGCGCAAGATCGTCGATGGTGCTTGATTGTCCATCGTTCATCGATTCGCGGCGGAGGCCGATGAATTCGTCCCGGAGATCGGATGAACGGTCCAGGATGTTCTCCTGACGGATGATGATGTCCTCGATCATCCGTTCGACCAGCCATGATTCCTGATCCTCGCCGAGCAGAGCGACGATCTCGGAGAACTCGAACCGGACATCCGACTGGAGGGTGATCGTCCGTTCACGATCACCGGTCCCCATCGCCTCCACCGCCGATTTCGACAGAGCTGACGCCGATTCGAGTGAATCGCCTGACATCCGGAGCAGTGACTCGATCTTCACATCGGTCAGGCGATTCATCTCCATCCTGGAACGGATGGTGTCGAGCATGGATATCTGATCCCGTATCGAGCGTGTCAATGACGCCTGCTCGCGTTCCTCCTGCGCCGTCCAGGAACCGGTTGCCGAAACGCGCTGGAGACGATCCTGGATCGCATCGAGATCCCGGATGCGTCGCTGCAGAAGATCGAACCGGCTCCTGATCGAAGAGAGAAGTGTCGACCGGTCGATGATCTCCACGCGACGTGGTGCCGCATCGATTCGTCGCATCGATCCCGATTCACGGTAGGTATCCACCACGGACCCGTCGATCCGAAGCCTGGTTCCCACCCGGGTCGGGATCGTGTTCAGATCGAGGCTGGTGGCAAGCTCATGGGTTCGTTCCCCGGAAGACGACGACGTGCTCCACATGGATTCGGAAGAGGGTGTGGCGTCGTCGTGCTCCGGACCCACCTCGACAACCACCCGGTCGACCCCGAGATCGTCCGATGAGCGGACCCGGATCGGAACGACCGCGGTGGGAAGGACGGCTATGTCACGGTCCGGAATCTCGATGGTGATGACGGGTTCCAGGTCCGCCACCACCTCGACGTCGATTCCCCAGGCATCGACACCGACAAGCCCGTCCACGTCCCGGAGAAGGAATGTCATCTCGGATGTGTCGGTCGCGACCCACCGGAGGTGGAAGGTGTCGGGTTCGGACGGTTCGTACCCGATCTCCATCCCGTCGGGAACCGCTTCGACGAGGACATCCGACAACCATTCCATCCGTCGACGGTGGTCCTCCGGAAGTCCGAGATCGTTGTTCGAGACGATGGTGAGTGATATTCCGGACCGCTCGAGGACCGGAGGGGGAATGAACCCCGGCACGGGTCCGGTCGGTTCATGGATCTCCGGTTCTCCATCGAGGTACCCCGGGGGAGTGATGGTCATCCGAGCATCGAGTACACGGGGAGTCTGCTTGACGGTGATGGTCTGGATTTCGGTGGTCGAATCCCCGGTCGAGAACCGGAAATCAAGACGATCTCCGGTCGGAGTGATGATCCGTTCGTGGACTCCGTCCCCCTGGTGGGTCATCAGGATTTCATTCCATTCGGATGGTTCTCCGTCGACGTACTCGCGGTACACCCCCCGAACCGGACCCGACGGGTCCCCCTCGGTGTCGTTCCGGGCCCGCATCAACAGGACCGTACCGCGACCATGGACCGCCCCTTCTCCGATCTCCATCAACGATGAAACCGATGTCCTCGACGGCCATGCGGCATCGGAGGTGGGAACGATGATGCGGACCAGACCCGTGGATGCTGATTCCGTTTGGGTGATGATGAAGAAGGACCAGCCGATGAGGAGAATCGACGCGACGAGACTCCATCGAATCAGCGGTCCGCTCCTGATCATGCGTCCGACCGGGAGTGAATCGATCTCCCGTTCGGCGTACTCGATGCATTGCCTTTCGTCGTCGGATCCACCGTTCCCTTCGGTGAATTGAACCGCGGAGGCGATCCGGCCGTCGTCGGCGGGCACGAATCGACCGATTCGATGGGCGACCTCGACGCGCGAGGGATTGAATGCGATCCCGGGAAGGATGTATCTCACCGTGAGACACACCAGAACCAGCACGATGGTGATCATGGTGAGCAGGCGGACCGGTGTCGTAAATCTGAAGATCCAGTCGAGGAACACGAGAATTCCGAGAATCATGAGAACCGATGCGACGAAGGTCGCACCGTTGCGGATGATCACCGCCCGATGAATCGATCTTCGAATGCCGTCAATTCCTTCGTGAAGCATCATGCTCCGTCATTCTCCGTCCTGTACGGGAGGCAGACCACCGTCAACCCGTCAAATTTCCATCTTCTCACGACAACCTGAACAGACGCCGACCCGTCCACTCCACACCGAAGATCAGCAGGGGAATGCAGAACATCCACCACCGGCCCGGGAGGGGATCCCGGATCGTGGTCGTCGAGACGATGGAACGATCCGGAATGATGTCCAGCAATTCGGAGACATCATCGGGAGAGACGATGGTCCCACCGGTCTGACGGGATATCCGCTCGAGGAAGGCGTGGTTCGTGGACGGGTCCGACATCTCCCCGGAACGGTCGAACACCGTCGTTTCGCGTGATGTCTGTGAGTTGATCGAATCATCCATGGGAACCACGGTCCATCGCCCCGGCTCGTCGGGAACCCAGCTCGACGACCAGGTGCCGGAACCGCCGGAATCACGGTTTAATTCCACACTCCGTCTCGATCCGGAATCGGATTCGATTCGGACCGGAATGATGTCTTCGAGGTCCTCAACCAGATTGGCATCGGTGACCTCGAGTCGAATCCGCTGGGGTTGACCCATCTCCACCCGTTCGGGAACGAATTCGAATCCGATGGAGTCGGAACCGAGGCGGTCGGAGCGGACGATGCTCCTGATGATCGGAATCCAGAATCGCTCGTACAGGAGTTCGCCCCGTCCGTGCCTCCATCTCCATGTCTCGTCGGTGGCGGAGTAGATCGAACGACCTCCTCCGTACTGCATGATGAGGATCAGTGGATGCCGGACACCGGATCGGGAATCCAATTCGACCGATTCCGCGAGCACCTGCGTCGCCGGCTTCACGAGGTTCCGGTCGATCACCTGGAACCACTGCAGGGCGGACCATGGGTTCGAGGGATCGGCGATTTCATCCGGCCACGACCGATCGGATCCGCCGTCCATCCGGAGAATGCCCATCTGGACCGATTCATCGGTGGGGATCATGTGTACCGGAGCCTCGTTCCGCACCGGATCGACGGATGGAATGAACGGAATCGTCGATTCGAGGGTGCTGCCCCGCCAGTCGACCGGTGTCCAGTACGGACCTCCGATCCAGAGGATTCCCATCTCACCTTCGACCACGAGCTGCTCGATGATCTCCTGCTGCTCGGTCGTCAGGGTCGATGACGGGATGTCACCGATGACGAGGACATCGAAATCGCGGAATTCCTCGGTGGTGATCGGAAGCCTGGTGATCGGCCGGTCTCCCTCCTGGGCGTAGTCTCCGTCCGCGGACAGAAGCATGACCGAACTGACGATCGACTCCTCCCTGATGAGGAGGTTCTTCAGATACCTGTACTCCCATCTCGGATATCCGTCGATGTAGAGGACCCGAAGGGGTTCGTCGGACACGCGGATCGAGATGTCGCGGAAATTGTTCGCGGGAACCGGATCGTCATCGAGGGGAGTGATCTCGACGACCCAGTAGACATCGCCCTCCACTGTGGAATCACCGACCAGAGTGTATTCGTCGATGTCCTCCTCGATCGTGCGTCGATCGAGAATCGATCCGGAATCACTGTCCCGAAGAATCAAATCGGAACCGGTTCCCGTCCCGCTCCGGTTGGATACATCCACGACCACGGGAATGCTGTCGCCGATGTAGGCGGTTGACGGATACACGACCGATTCGACGGCCACATCGCCTCCGCCGTCGGGAGGACCGATCGGTATCGTGTGGACCGGTATGCCGGAGGAGCGCAGGGTGGTTGCCGTCTCGCGGATCGAATCCGATCTGGACCGACCATCCGACAGGATGATGAGTCCTGCATTCGGATTGATCGAATCGTCCAATCCAAGTTGGTTGATGGAGGCGATGATGTCCGTCCCGGTTCCGGAAACACGTGGAATGTCGACTGGATCCGGATCGGAATTTCCATCGGGTCCGTCGATCGAGAACGGATGGTCGTGGAAACCGAACCATTCGATGATCCGACCGCGTCCCAATTCGTTCCATACCTCCGATCGGGACATGATGGATTCGATCTGGGAACCCCTGGCCACCAGTGCTCCATCCCGTGATGGTGTGTCCCGGATGGTCATGGAACGGCTCTGATCGACGAGTACGACCACCCGGTCTCGTATCTCGTTTCGAACCGTCTTCTCGATGACCGGTCCGGCGAGAATGATGATGATCATGGAGATCGCAAGGAATCGAAGCGAAGCAAGTGTGCACATCGCCCAGGTCGGAAGACCATGACGGCGGTAGCACCACCATGACAGCATGGCCGTCGACAGCAGGGTGATGATCCACATGCCCGTCGGGATCGGTAGAAGCCAGCCCAGTGAGGATGTCGTGGAGAGCATCATGGTCGACTGCCCCCGCCTCTCGCGTGGGAGAACAGGCGTGACATGACCGTCTCACCGACCGTGACCATGAGAAGGAGGAGAAGAAGGTATCGCGTAATCGGCGAACCGGTCCCTTCGCGGTTACGTGGTTGTTCCGGGTCGAAGATTCTCCATCCGGTCGGATGATTCACGAGCGATTCGAAGTCGGTGTCCCCGATCGGGGTGGTGGATGACGATCCGGACGCGATGTTGCTCGAATGGATCCTCGATGGAATGGACGAATCATCACGATGGATCCAATGTCCCGGTGCGTCGAAGAAGACGATCTGCGGTCGATCCGGGTTCCTGACCGGAACTCCGGAGGAACGTACCGATTCGAATCGTCCACTGGTGGTGGAGACGGGAACACCGACCGTGTGCTGGGTGTCCTTGCTTCTTCTGGACACGGCATCCCTGACGAGCTCCTGGACGAGGGGGACCATCAATGGTCTGGTGGGGAGATCGGTCCACTCCGTGTTCATGGGGGAGGCGAATGCGGTGATGGAACCCGGAGAGGATCCGGAATCGTTCGAGGTGATCAGGAACGGATCCCCGTCGGATGTCACGAAGATCCTTTCACACCCGTCACGGGTCGTGATCATCTGGATCCTGTCGACGGTGACGGGACCCAGAAGACTCTCGACCTCCGTGGAGATGGACTTCAGGGTGTTCGAATGATCATCCGCCATGAGCAGGGTTGCGGGCCGGTCATGTACCAGTGTCTGTTCATTCCACTCCCACGGAACGTCGAAGGTCGTATTCCACGATTCGACCCATCGATGATCGGTCGAGTCGGGTGGGGTGACGACGATCGAACCTCCCGACTCCAGATGGGAGAGCAGGATCCCGGTCGTATCCGGAGGGACGAGATCCGGTCGGACGACGAAGACCATGTCGGTTCGTCGGAGATCGGATTCGATGAGTGAGACCGGATCGATCGTGCGGACGGACACCGATTCCGAGGACATGGGATTCAGGGCGTACGACAACCAGTCGGTCGAATCGGATGTGGAACGGTCCAGGATGAGGATGTCGATCTCCTCGACCGAACCGATGTTCAGGTACCAGCGGTTGTCGTCCGGAAGGGCATCGGACGGAAGAAGTTCGATCTCGAACATCTCGTCCCCCCCCGATGAACCTTCGACGGGCAGATCGATGGTCGTGACCATCTCACGGCGACCCTCCACCCACTCGATCTCCCGGACGGATTCTCCGTTGGTTCCCCGGGCGATGATCGACGTGTTCCCGGACGGATAGTCCGGACCATCGCGGGCGATGACCACCGTCGCGGTGCTCGAGTGGATGTTCCGCATCCGCTCCGAACCGTCCCGGTCGACGATGATGAAGCTTCTGTTCGGAACGACGTTCTCCAGGCGCTGGTTGACACCAAGTGCGGGGGAGGGGGTGATTCGCACCAACGTCGTGGATTCGTCCATCTCGATTCGTTCATCGCGTGATTCGGAGAACGAACCCATGCGATGTCCACCGGCCAGCACGATCTCGGATCGTTCACCGTCCGCGAGACCGGCGATCAGTCCGGATGCGGTTTCGATCGAGTTCCGCAGATCGGTCGGGAGGTGGGTCGATCCGATTCGGTCGACGAACCGTCTGATCGCCCGCGGACTGGTCGTCGGCACCGTCGGTTCGTTGCTGGACATCGCGATGATCGTGATCGGATCTCCGGGCGGAACCGATTCGAGGTACCGGAGCACGTTCTCCTTCGTGTGCTCGAGGTCCGTCCGGGAATTGTCGATTCTCGTCATCGAGGTGATCCCGTCCCCGATGATGATGTACCGGTTCACGATGCCGCTGGAGAACCATGATGAATCCAGCACCGGTTGGGCGAGGGCAAGACCCAGCAGCAGGGGGATCAGACAACGACTGATCAGCAGAAGGAGTTGTTCGATCCTGACCCGGCTCCTCCGTGATGCCCACGCCTGCATGACGAAGTGCATGGCCGCCCACTGCATGGGTGAACGTCGTCTTCTGAAGAGAAGGTGGATCGTCAGGGGCACGAGGATCCCGCAGGATCCGAGCAGCACCATCCAGGGGGTGATGAACATGAGCCCGAGGCCATGGGGGTGTTCAACGAGCATGATGGGACTTCAGCCAGGACGATCGTCGGGCCGCCACCCGGGCCAGCGCGGGCCCGACCGGCAAATGGGTGTCGAGAAGGTAGTGATCGAACCCGAACCCGTTGAGCATGGATTGAAGTTCGTCCTGATGCGATTCCATCGCCTCGATGTAGGCGTCGCGGATGGCCGGTGGATCGACCCGGATCCGATCGTCGGATTCCATGTCGATGAAGAGGGACGGATCCCGCAGATCGAACTCGATCTCCTGGTGATCGAGGATCTGGAGACAGAGGACGTCGTGGTTTTTGTGGCGGAACCTCGCCATGGCGGATCTGATCGATGTTGGATCGTGCAGCAGGTCGGAGATGACGACGAACAGGGACCGGTTGGTGATGTTCGAGAGGACCTGTTCGGTCGTTCGTTCGAAGTCGGTGGAATCGTCGACCGGTTCCGACGACAGGATCGACACGATCCTTCTCCAATGACCGGTCGAGCTCGTCCGTCCGATCGTCTGGTTGATTCCGTTCGAGAAGAGTGAAAGACCCACCCGGTCCGACTGCTGGAGACACATCCATGCCACCGCGGTCGCCGTCGCCGTCGCGTGGTCGAATTTGGTCCATGTGGACGTGGCTCGACTGGCCCGCGTCCCTCCCCATCCGGTCTTCACACCCATGGATCCGTAGCGCATGGAGGCTGAACAGTCGACGAGGATCGTGATGTCGAGGTTGGTCTCCTGTTCGTACTGCTTGACCGAAAGGCGATCCGTCCTTGCGTAGACCTTCCAGTCGAGGTGCTTGACGTCGTCGCCCGCCGTGTAGGGCCGGTGCTGCTTGAACTGCACGGACAGTCCCTGCTGGGGCGAGGCGTGGAATCCGCTGCGGACACCTTCCACGATCATCCTGGCCCGGAGCTCGAAGGGTGCCAGTTGGGACAGGGTTTCCGGAGAGAGATAGGATTCGGCACGGATTCCCGTTGGATCAGTCATTGGGTCGCTCCAGACCGGGGATCAGTTCATGACCCGATCCATCTGCCTCCCGGTGCCGGGATCCGTATCGGACGGGGAGACATGATCGACCAGTTCCCGAATGATCGTGTCGGTGGTCACACCGTCGGACTCGGCATTGAAGTTCAGAAGAATCCGGTGCCGGAGCACGGGCAGGAGCACCTCCCGGACGTGACTTGGATTCACCTGGGGGGAACCCGCGATGGCGGCACGGGCCTTTGCGGCCAAGACCAGATACTGGCTCGCCCTCGGGCCGGCACCCCAGCTGACGTAGTCATGGATGACGGATGGTGAATCCGGTGTGGAACCGTCGTTCCGGGTGGCCCTGGCGAGCCGGACCGCGTAGTCGACCACGTGGTCCGCAATGGGGGTGTTTCTCACGATCGACTGGTATTCGGACATCCTGGATCCGTCGATCACCGGTTCGATCTCCCGTGATCCGGATGAGGTCGTGCGTTTCACGACCTCGCATTCCTCGATGGCGTCCGGATAGGAGATCCTGATGTTGAACATGAACCGGTCGAGCTGCGCCTCCGGAAGCGGATAGGTCCCCTCCTGTTCGATCGGGTTCTGAGTCGCAAGCACGAAGAACGGATCCGGAAGTTCGTGACGCACGCCGCCCGCGGTGACCTGGCGTTCCTGCATCGCCTCGAGCAGTGCCGCCTGGGTCTTGGGTGGAGTCCGGTTGATCTCGTCGGCCAGGATCAGATTCGAGAAGATCGGTCCCTTGACGAACCGAAGCGACCGCTCGCCGGTCGAGCGATCCTCCTCCATGATCTCCGTCCCGGTCATGTCCGAAGGCATGAGATCGGGAGTGAACTGGATCCTGGAGAATCCGAGGTCCATCGTTCTCGCGATGCTGGATATCAGCAGGGTCTTGGCGAGACCCGGAACCCCCACCAGAAGAGCGTGGCCGCCGCAGAAGAGGCACAGCAGCAGCTGGTCGATGACCTCATCCTGACCGACCACCGCCCGATGGATCTGTGACCTGATGCGTTCTGCGGACTGGGAGATCTCGCTCCGATTCTCATCCTGGCTCATGGGTGAATCCCTCCGTTCCCGATGGTTCCGGAGTATATCCATGCGGCACCACCGGCACCGCCTGTCACTTCTCTGGGGGCTCCGGATCACCAGTTCTCAGGCTGAATTAAATTCGTCGTCTTAATTCTTAGTCCTGTCGAATTGTGGATGGAATGGTTCGGAGATCGCTACCACGTTGTTTTCAGTGGTTTGGGGGGTTCCTCATGCTGTGCACATCCTGTCACAAGCACTTCCAATCACTGAACATTGAACTACCAACCATCCGGTCAGTCATCCGCCTACGGGCGGCGGAGCACCGGACACCACCCCTCCATGCGATGTTTGTGACAGGTATTCCACCGTTCGACCACGGTGGCGTCAGGAGTAGGTGGGGACGGGTTCCATGATGTTTCCCGTCAACTCCCGATCCAGGTGGACCAGATCCTTGTCCAGGATCGAATCCTCACCCCGCTTCGAATCGATGGTCCGCACCGCGTGCATCACCGTGGTGTGGTCCCGTCCGCCGAAATACCCGCCGATCTCCTCCAGACTGAATCTGGTGTGCTTTCTTGCCAGGTACATGCCGATCTGTCTCGGCAGCGAGATGGACTTGTGCCGTCTCTTCGACAGCAGATCGGCGAGCTTGAGATCGTAGTAGTCGGAGATCGTCTCGATGATTCCCTGGATCGTCAGCTGGGTCGACCTCGATTCGGTCATCCGGTCGCCGATGGCCTTCTTGGCCAGGGAGAGATCGATCTTCGACTTGTTGATCACCGAAAGACCCTGGATCTTGGTGATCGTTCCCTCGATCTCCCTGATGTTCGTGTCGATCTTCGCCGCGATGTAGCTGGTGACGTCGTCGGGAAGCTGGATTCCCTTCAACTGCGCCTTGCTCTTGATGATCGCCACCCTCGTCTCGTAACAGGGACGCTCGATGTTCGCGACCAGACCGCAGTTGAATCTGCTGATCAGACGCTCCTCCAGTTCCGGAATCTCGTTCGGGGGGGCGTCGGAACTCAGGACGATCTGTCGACCTCCCTGATAGAGGATGTTGAAGGTGTGGAAGAACTCCTCCTGGGAAGGACCGCGCTTCGAGAGATCGTGGATGTCGTCGATGACCAGGAGGTCGTAGGTTCTAAAACGATGACGGAACGAACTCATCTGACCCGCCTGCACCGCATCCAGAAACTGGTTCATGAATCCGTTGCAGGAGGTGTAGTAGATCTTCATGGAGGGATGGTTCCGCATCGCCTCCTGACAGATCGCCTGGAGGAGGTGCGTCTTCCCGAGACCGACTCCACCGTAGATGAAGAACGGGTTGTAGGCCTTCGCGGGCTTCTTCGCCACGGCCATCGCGGCGGCGTGGGCGAGCCTGTTGTCCGGTCCGACGACGAACGAATCGAAGGTGTAGTCCGGGCTGAGAAGCATGTCCTCATCGAATCCGGACTGATTGAACCCGGTATGGGCCCATTCCCGGTTGCTCTGGTCCCGCGTGTCCGAATCACTGCTTCTCGCCTCCTGCTCGTCGATGAAGCGAACGGATACGAGTTTGCCGGTGACGGCCTGGGCGGAGTCGGTGAACTGCTCCACGCAGCACCGCTGCAGATACTTGAGGCGGACCTGCTCATCGATGACGAGGCGGAGGACACCGTCGTTGACATCGATCGGTCTTATTTCCTCGAACCAGTGTCGGCAGATGCTGGTGTGGTGTTCACGCAGGTGGTGAAGCAGTGAATCCATTGTCTTCTGTTCAATGTGCATTATTCCAACGGATTCCCCAGCCCCTTCGGGCTGGACATTGAACCACGCAATCCCTGCATGTTGTCCGACAGGCCTGCCCCTCCCTGGGCGGCTGTTCCCCTTCAATTCCCCGGACAAATCCTCTCTCTCCATTCAAACTACCGAAACGGAGATCGGGTCGTCAACCATTTCCCCCTCCTTCTGCGGCCTCTTTTTCATCCCGGAGGGATGTTTCCTGCTGCTCGTACCGGATCCGATTCCGGTGGTGATCCATCAGGAACAGGATTCTCTCCGAATCCTCACCGAGGGTTTCGATCATCCTTTTCCTCGCGGTCTCGAGGTGGGTCCGCCTCGAGGTGTGGATCACGATCACCGTTTCGGCCTTCCAGGACTGCATTAATTCCTTCAGATGCCGCACGTGCAGGTGCTTCCCGACCTTGGCCCGGTCGAAATGCTCATCGTCGAAGAAGGTGCATTCCGTCACCACGACCCCAGCTTCGCTGAAGGGGGTCGAGACGAGATTTTCGTTCATCTCGGTGTCCCCGGTGTAGGCCACCAGGGGCACCTTGAGGGTGTGGGTGATCTCGTTCCCCTCCGAGCGGATCCTCCTCAGTTCCGACTGGGGGAGCCCCGTGAACTCGTCCTTCAGTTTGCTCCGGTGCTCGATGACGGCGTACGACAGCGAGGGAACGGTGTGCCGAGCCTCGATGGCCCTCAACATCACCGACGGCTTGATCTCCAGCTCCTCACCCGGTGCCAGGGCGGTGATCACGTGCGGTGTCTGCTGGTTCTCCACCTGAATCCACCCCTGCATCATCATCCTGAGGTGGGGTGCGAGCTCCGGGTGACATACACACGTGCCCGGAACCATCTTCAGGAACATGCGTTGACTGAAGTAGTAGGGGAGCGCCGCTACATGATCCATGTGACCATGACTCAATGCGACGAAGGGTGCCGAGATCGACATCCTGGGTGCGAGTCCGATATCGAAATTCAGTCCGAGTTCGGGTATCTGGACCACCGTCTGCTCACCACCGATGCTGATCCCTTGGATCCGATAGGGGGGAGCGTAGATGAATCCCACCCGTTGATCCCGGGGGGGCCTTTTCGGAAGCATCTTGAATCCTCCTGGAGCAGCGCTTTCGCGCGGCCGGGGTGCGATACATGAACCCGTCATGCTATCGAACGACATGCACCGGAATCAACCCTCATCGACGATCCGGGACCATTCCGCACGGAATAACCATTTCCGTCGAAGTCGAGGTTTCCCGGGACCGATCTAGCAACCATGAACAACGGACCAGATCGCGGAGAAAATACCCCACGCGGAATGACCAGACGTCGATGCGATGCCATCATCGGTTCGATCGACGACCTGTCGCACCGTCACGGACGACGCCTGTCGAGGTGGATGACCACGTGGGATTCGGTGGACTGCTCGCTCCTGGGCCGGATGATCCAGCAGGCTTCGGAGGCCAGGTCGGCTGCGCGGATCATTCCCGAATCGATTCCGGTTCTGGACCACATCCAATCAGAATCCGATTGCGAACTCGCATCGGCGATCGAGCGGGTCGAACATCTCATTGTGATGTGCAACAAGGTCTCACGTGGCGAAGGCTGAACACGGAATCAGTACCGGCGATCGATGATTCCGTCCGCAAGCGATCCCAGCAGGATCCTTGCCGGTGTCTCGTCGAGGGATTCGAGTTCATTCTTCGCCGATTCGACGAGACCGGACGCCTTGTCCATCGCACGGTCGATCAATCCCGCATCCCGCACCACGGACCGGAGCCCAACCAGATCCCTCTTCTCGATCAGGTCGACGAGACGACGACGGTCGTCACCCTCCATCTCGTTCATGGCGTAGATGGTCGGAAGGGTCAGTTTGCCCTTCTCGAGATCACGACCGACGGATTTTCCGACCACATCCTGATCACCGACGAGATCGAGGAGATCATCGGTGATCTGGAAGGCGATCCCGCAGGAGACACCGAACCGTTCGAGGTGATCCGCTGAACGGCCCTCGGGATCGGAGAGCATGGCACCGATTCGACAGGATGCACCGATCAGCGATGCCGTCTTCTTCTCGACGATCGTGA
>MDTG01258766.1_pt1 | contig 19320 bp, 19 predicted proteins | sample 811421 | NCBI WGS metagenome assembly MDTG01 (sample SAMN05326645, study PRJNA326480) | marine metagenome | isolation source: seawater | place: Pacific Ocean: South East | collected 2011
ATTTTAATCACAAATATATAAAAAAATATATATTTGAAAATGTAAATTGTGAATATAAAGAAAAATCTGCTTTTTCTTATTATAATTCGAAAAATAGATATGAATATTATTTAAAAAAATTTTTAACAAAGTTTAAAAGTAAAAAAAACAATCTTGATTTATCAATAGCCCAAAGTAAAAAACAGTTTTTTGATGCAATAAATTTTTTCAAAGATACAGAGAATAATAAAAATTTTTTTGTAAAAGGTCATTTTTGGAGTTATCAACTGATGCCAAACAAAGAAACTTTATTTAAATATGTGAATATTAAACAACACTTAATTGAAGATTTGAAAAAAAAATTTCCAGATTGCGAAAATAAAGACATATTGTGTATGCATTTTAGAGCAACAGATTATTACGGACATTTAAAAGAATTTTTTAACAAGGGAATAAAATTACCTAAAAGTTATTATTTTAATGCCTTACAAAAAGTAAATCACAAAAATTTTAAAAAAATATATTGTTTATCAGACAACACTCCTGAATTTAAAGACATGTTTAAAGATGCTGATTTCTATGATAAACTTTATTTTGTTGAAAACACTTCAAGTATAGAGGATTGGGTATTAATACATTTAAGTAAAAATATAATCCAAAGTAATTCATCATTTTGTTGGACGGCTAGTCTTTATAATAAAGAAATATCTATACAACCACTTAATGGGTATAATCACTTTGATTTAAAAGAAAATTCCTCCATACCATATGATTTTATATTAAAGAATAGTCAAACTGTATATTCTTGGTGATAATAGATATTTTAAAATTTTTATTAAATACTCTTAATAATTTAAACAACTTTACGGGTGAAAATTTTTCATTTTTTTTAATTTCATTTTTTATAATATTTTATTTATTAAACTTTTTTCCTTTTCCATTAATTTTATTAAATATAAGTGCTGGATTTTTTTTTGGGCCATTTGGAATTTTACTTTGTGTTTTTATATGTATAACAAACAATATAACTCATAAATTGATAACCAATTATATTTCTGAAGGATTAAAAAAAAATAAAGATAATAAATATTATAAAATAATTAAAAAAACTTAAATTTAAAATCCTTTATTTTTTTTCAGGCTTTTTTTCCAATAGCAATTGTAAATTATTTTTATTCTTTTTTTCAATTTCCATTAAAAAAACAAATTATTGGAACATCAATTGGAATTTTACCATCTGTAATTTCAGGTATATTAATAGGTATTAGTTTAAATAATAATTTAGAAAATTTATTAAATGAGAATTTAATAATTTTTACTGATAAATATTTCATTACTGGGATTATTTTGATGATTATATTGTTATTAATTAGCTCATTTAAAAATATTAAATTTAAATTATTTAAATTATTTAAAATTAAAATGAATTAAATAATTATGTTTTAATTAATTAATATTTTGAGTAACAATAAATTTACTGTTTTTTAGTATTACTGTCCCACATAGTTTATAATTACTTAAATTATAGATTATAATGTTTAACTTTTTATTTTGTTTACATGAGGAATAAAAATTTTCTTTAAATTTCATTCTTTTTTTCCATTTTATAAGTGATTGAAAATGATGAGGACTAAATTTTTTTTCTACAAAAAAAGGTTTATTTGTATTTAATTCAAAAATGTCAAAAGATGAATAATTAAGATTAAACTTATTTTCATAATTTTTTTGATTTCTGATAAGGTCAATTACCTCTATGGTATCTTTATCAAAATAATCTACATGAGTTTTTACTCCATTTTTAATATTTTTAAAAAATGAAAAAAAAATAATAAAAATTAAAATTATATTAATCGCTTTATAATTATTAAAATTATTATTAGATATTAAAATAGATGGTATTAAAACAATATGTAAAAAAAATAATAATGCATTTAATCTAAAGAAAAAAATATTTTCAAAAAATGGTAAATAGCTTGCTATAAATCCAAAAAATACGACAAATAAAATACAATTATGAAGTATCAAAAAATTTTTATATTTCGGACTTAAAATAATATTTAAAATAAGTGAGTTAAATAAACATAATATTATTCCTGGCAACCAATCATTAAAAAAAACAAAAAGTGATTGTGTAAAAAAATGATGTTTGGCTCTATCAAGATAAATAGTGCTTGAATAATTTGATGAACTATAAATTATACTTTCAAATATTTGACTTAAAATTGGAATTAAAACTATAAAAGTCAGTATCGAATATGTAAAAATATTTTTAAAATTTATCTTTTTTGAAAAAAAAAATGAAATAAATATTGATAGAGCTATTAAACAACCTAATTCAAAATGTATATATATAAGTATGGTATTAGAGATAAACAATTTAAAAATATTCTCTTTTAAAAAATAATAAATTATAAAAAGGGATACGGACATTCCTAGTGAGTTCGGGACAAATCCTTGATAGGTGAAATTTGCTAAAGCAAAATAACTTTGTGACCAAATTAAAGAATAATATACACATATTCCAAATAAAATTTGATAAGGTTTAAAATTAAGACTTTTAATTAAAAGTTTCTGAATCCCCCAAAAAATAACAGATGCTATTAGAATTCTTCCTACAAAACTGCAAAAATTAATTCCAAAAAATTTAATTAAATTATTAGAGATAAAGTCATAAATTATAAAAAAATTATACAATTCAAAATCATATACAGAATTAGAATTATAAAATTTTGAAAATTTTTTTAAAGCAAATCCAAAGTAATTTGCTTCATCTGAAGTAATTGCATAGTTAGGTTTTAAAAAAATTATTAAAGAAACAAATAAAAGTATATTAAACAGTTTATTTTTTTTGTCTGTTTTAGAAATAAATTGATTAAATATTATATTCATTTATCTATTATAATAATTTATGTGTGGTATATTTGGATTTATAGACAATAATAATCTTATTGTAAAAAATAAAAAAAATTTTCAAGATATATCTAAGCAATTTTATATTAAAAATTCAGTTCGAGGTAGAGATAGTGCTGGAATAACCATTATTCAAAAAGATAAATTAAGTTCATTTAAGTTTCCAATTGACCCTAAATTATTTCTTAACCTTGATAAAACAAAGCAGTTTATTGATCAGATTGATTTTACAAATTTTAAAGGTTTTTTGGGTCAATGTAGATTAGTAACCAATGGACCAAAATATGATAATGAGTCAAATCAACCTATTATTAATGACAATATCATTGGATATCACAATGGTATAATTTTAGATTTTACCCAAGAAAATTTTATTGAGGGTATTAACAATGAAAGTGATACAAAAAAATTATTTTATATTTTAAATGAAAAAATCAAAAATAAAATAAACTGTGAACAGTATTTAAACTCGTTAGCTGGAACAATATCTATTTCTTATATAAATAATTTGAATGAGTCTTTAAACTTATATACTAACAATGGTTCAATTTATTATTTTTTAGATAAAAATAAAAAAATTTTAGTATATGCTTCTGAAGAATTTATTCTTTTAAGTTTATTAAAAAAAATTTTCAAAAAACCATCATTTGATATTAAAAAATTGAAAAACAATGAACTCTTAAGTTTGTCTCTAAATAATTTAGAAATTTTAAATGACAATTTTTCAAGAAAAAAACACATTCTTAAATTTGAGGATTATCATGAGATAAATCAAAAAAAAATTGATTTAATTAGAAAGTGTTCAAAATGTATTTTACCTGAAACTTATCCATTTATTAATTTTGATAATAAAGGAGTTTGTAATTATTGTAATTCACATAGAAAGAAGATTTTGAAGGGTGAAGAAGAGTTAAAAAAAATTTTTGAAAATAAAAATAATAGAAACAGAAATTATTTAGTGGGATTAAGTGGTGGTAAAGACAGCATGTATGGACTTCATTTATTAAAGAAAAAATATAATCTGAATGTAATAGCCATGACCTATGATTGGGGACTCACAAGCGATATAGCAAGAAAAAATATATCATTAATTTGTTCTAAATTAAAAATTGAGCATATATTCAGATCAGCAAATATTAAGAATAAAAGAAATTTTATTAGAAAAAATCTTTATGCATGGTTAAAGAAACCAAATTTAGGAATGGTTCCAATATTTTTTGCAGGAGATAAAGAATTTTTATATTTTCTTAAAAAAGTAAAGCATGAAACAAATTCTTTAAAAAGTATTATTTGTTCAGGTAATCAACTAGAAGAAATGGAGTTTAAAGTTGGATATTGTGGTGTTAATCAACATTTATATGGAAATCAAGAAATGTATAATTACAAGCTATCTAATATTTTTAAATTACTTTTATTTTATTCAAAAAATTATTTTTTAAATCCAAAATATTTTAATGAGTCAATGATTGATAACTTGAAGGCATTTTATTATAGTTTTTTTTACAATCATAATTCTTTAAGGATTTATGACTATATAGAGTGGGATCAATTAGAAATTACAAGAACACTAGACCAAGAATATGGAATTTTTAAACACCAAAGTTTTGGTGATACTCAATGGAGAGTAGGCGACAATCAAACATCATTCACAAATTTTATTTATTATACATTAGGTGGATTTTCTGAATTTGACAATTATAGGTCAAAACAGATTAGAAACGGTGAAATTACACGCGATAAAGCTTTGGAGTTAGCAAAAAAAGAGAACAACTTAGATTTTAAAATTAAGGCTATAGAAAATTTTTGTAACTTAATTGGAGTAAATACTGAAGAAATACTTATTGAAATAAATAAAATACCAAAATTGTATTAATAACCTATGGTTCTTAAAATAATATTTGAAATAAAATTATATCCTTTTTCATTTAGATGACCATATTTTTCAAAGGGGTAATACTTTTTTGGATCAAGTCCACTCTTTCTAAACTCTTCATCAATATCTATAAAAATAAAATTGTTATTTATTACTTCTGATTTAATTTTTTTTTTAAATAATTTAAAATTATTGTTATTGTTTGACATGTATCTATTATATGAAGGCAAGTAAACAAAGTATAAGTTACTGTTTATGCTTTTAAGCTTTTTTTTAGCCAATTGAAGAATATTAATTAAATTTTTTAAACTTTCAGGATTAACTTTTTCAATTTGTGGAGCATTTCTAAAATTTATTATTTCTCTGATATTGTTAAGTTTAAGTATTCTTTTTAATTTAAAAATTTTAACATATTTCTTTTCATTTAATACTTTTTTAGCAAAAAAATCTTTTAAATTTTTATCAATTAATCTTTGCTTAGTTATTAAATTTTGAGAAAAATTTTCATTTTTTACATAATTTTGTAATGTAATATATTCCATTTCTTTTTTTAGACCCTGGAGATCATTTTCTTCATAAAAAAAAAAGAAAACATTTTTTGGTTTTTTTGATAATCCGTATTCAATTAAAGCTGCATAACTTCTAAGGGGGCCAAAACCATCATATCCAAGATTATAAGCAGATATTTTTTTGTTTAGGTTTCCAGCAATTGTATTTTGGTAATTTACACACGCTCCATGTACAAATGAGTCTCCCAATAATAAAACATCAACATTAGAAAATTCAAATTGATTTGAATTATTATATCCATTTTGATCACTTTTATAATTAGACCAATAACCAGACTCATTGCAATGAATAGTAAAACTATTTGAAATTCCAGCTAGTGGGATAATTTCTGATACACTATGTTTATCAATAGTTTTAAAATATGAACCTAGCAATGAAGGGTATTTTTCTTTTAATAAATATTTTTCACTTTCTACTTTCCATTCGTAAAAATGTGTATATTTAAAATATGATCTTTTAACTTCTAATCCTATTTCAATAAAAAAGAATGGAATAATAATTAAAATTAGATTGATTAAATAAACTTTTCTTAATTTTTTATTTTTTAAAAAAAAAAAAATTACAAAAAAATAAAATTAAATTAATGATTAAAATACTTGTATAAAAAAAATTTATATTATTTAAATAAATTTTTTTTAATATTAAAAAAAATAAAAAAAATTGAGTAAAAAATAAAATGAAATAAGTAATTTGAATAAAAGAAATTTTGTTAAAAATTAGTTTTTTCTTCATCAATAAAATATTTTGGTCTTTTTTTTGTTTCATTGAGCTGTATTTCAATATATTTTCCTATCAAACCAATTCCAAAAATTTGAATTCCACCAAAAAAAGTAGTCAACAAAACTATTTCTGACCAACCTCTTGGAAAAGGATTAATTAATTCTATTATTTGAAAAAAGTTTCCAAACAAAATAATTAAACCATAAATAATTGATAACACTAAAATTATAGAACCAAGATAAAAAAATAATCTTATCGGAAAAGTTGAAAAGGAAAATATACTTTCTAAAGCAAGCTCAATGTAATCTACAAAATTAAATTTTGATTTTCCATATTTTCTTTCAGCAGGTTTATATGAAATAAAGTTCTGACTAAATCCCAATTCACTAATTAAAAATTTCAAATTTTTTTTTTGCTCTCCAAATTGCTTAATAGCCATGATTGCTTTCGGACCAATTAGACAAAAATCAGATTGTCCTTTTTTAATTTTTGCTTTAGATAAATATTTAATTAATTTATAATATAAATTTGAACCAATTCTTTTCCACAATCTCTCATCTTTTTCGACATTTTTAGTAGTGCTAACAATCTGAAAACCCAATTTGTACTGATCTATCAATTTGCTAATTAATTCTGGTGGATGTTGTAGGTCTCCATCTAAAAATATACATCCATTATTTTTTGTTTTTTCAATACCAATAAATAAAGCATTCTGATGACCGCAGTTTTTTACAAGAGATATATATTTAATTTTATTAAATTTAGTTGAATTATTTTTTATAATATCAAAAGAATTATCACTACTGCCATTATTTATAAAGATTATATTCTCAATTAAATTATTATTTTCAGTAACATTTTTAAGTTTTTTTATTAACTCATCTAAATTTTCTTCTTCATTAAATATTGGGATAATTATATTAAACATTTATTTTGTATTTATAAATTTTTTAAAATTTTTAATGTCAAATTTGGGCTCCCATGAAAATTTTTTAGAAATTTTATTTCTATTTCCTTTTAAGAAAATATAGTCATTTTTTCTTCTTTTTGTATCTACAATTAGTTTTTTTTTATAATGTTCTGAAAATAATTTGGCAATCATTAAATTCTTATAACTTTTTCCATAACATACATTAAAAGTACCATTATTTGATTTAGATTTTAATATTTTTAAAATTAATTTTAAAAAATCATTTAAATGCAAATAATCTCTCTCTGGATTTGGATCATTTATTTTAAATGAGGTTTTATTTATTTGTTTAATCAAAGTCCCAAATAAACTTTTTTCTGGGCTACTAATGGATACTATATTAAAAACTCTTAAAATTATTAAATTAAATTGAATATATTTCTTAAATTCTCTTAAAATATTTTCTGAAATGAATTTGGTGTACGAATAGGGGTTATAAGTTTTAATAGTATCACTTTCTTTTACCTTTTTATTTTTTTTTTTATAAATATAAGAAGACACAAATATGATATTGCATTTATTTTTTTTTATAATTTCTAATAAATTTAAAGTTAATAAAATATTATTTTTAAAGTAAAAATCTGGTTTTAAAAAACTCTCATTAATATTATTTTTTGAAGCTAAATGTATTATTGTTTTAAATTTAGTTTTATGTTGATTTTTGCTTAAATTTATTTTTTTAACGTTAAATCTATTTTTTTTTAAATAATCATACAATTTAGATCCTATATGACCATTAAATCCGGTTATACCTATATATTTTTTAGATAATTTTTGCATCTGTTTAGAACTGGATTTTTTAAAGTTAGACAAGCATAAAAAGACGAATGCTTGTCTAAAAATAATGGATATGAAAACTCAATTTTGACACTGTTAAAAAAAAATTTTGAAATTTTTTTAATTTCTTCAAAGTTATTTACATGTTCATATTTCATAAAAGTTGAATTTGAATAACCTGTTTGTAAATAAAATTTTATATCTGAATGAATAAACCTTCCAATAGTCCACGCAAAACATCCTTCACATGGTATGGCATGTTTTGATGTGCCATTTTTTTTTAATAACAAACCAGTTTTAGCTATTATAAATGGTAAATCTACAAGGTGTTCAAGAACATAACAGGAAATAATAGTATCATATCTTTTTTTTTTTATCTCTCTTATATCAAGGTATCTCTTATTTATTTTACTTCTATCACTAACTTTAGAGTTTAGATAAAAATTATCATCAGGCTCAACAACATCATATTTTTTTTTTTTTAAACTTTCAAAAGGAATATGATTAAGTGTTCCAGGACCAATTTCTAATATTCTCTTATCTGCAATTTTAGATTTAATTTTAAAATGACCCCATTTTTCAAATACATTTACACTTAATGAATTCGTTCTATTTGCTAAATATAATTTTTTTATTTTTTTTTTTAATTCTGTAGGTAATTTTGGTCTCTTTTTAGGATATTTCTCAAGTAAATTTCTAATCATCATTTTTGAATTTTTCTAAAAAAAAATTTTTGTACCAATCAATTGTTAGTTTTAATCCATCTTCAAACGAAATTTGATTTTTTATCATAGTAAATTTCCTCATAATTTTTGTAGATGCTTTCATATTCCATATTTCGTTAGGTCTATAGTTTAAACCACCAATATTCAATTTTGATTCAGAATTAGTTAATGATTTTATTTTTTTTACTAAGTTTTTTATTTTAATTGATTTTCCAGATCCTACATTAATTGGATATTTATATTTATAATTATTTTTCTTAATAGATAAATATAAAATATTTTTAATTATATTTGAAACAAAATTAAATTCCCTTTCTTGTAGTCCAGGAGTAGTTTTTATTGATTCATTCTTTAAACATTTAATTATTATTTCTGGTATTATTGCTTTTTCACTTTGCCAGGTTCCAAAAGTGTTAAAAGGTCTAATTAATAATATATTTTTATTAGTTTCCTTTTTTTTTAATAATGCAAAACCCTCACTTGCGTATTTTGAAATAGCATAGGGAGAATTTGGTTCAGGAATAGATTTTTCACTAAAAGGAGATTTTTTTTGAAAACCATATATCTCGGAAGTACCCATATGAATAAAGTTTTGGTATTTTGGACCGTTATTTAAAATATTAATAGTAGAGTATAAGTTAGAATCAATTGTTTCTTTTACATATTTAAAACTATCACCAACATGATTATAGGCAGCGAGATGAAAAATGAAGTCAAAATTTAATTTTCCTAAAGAGTTGATGACAGAGTCAGTATTTCTTAAATCACATTCAATTACTTTTATTTTTTTCCAAACATTACTTAATCTAATACAATCAAAGACACTGTTATATTTGACAGTGACAGTAATTTTGGCATTTAGCTTTAACAATTCTTTAACCATATGAGAACCAATAAAGCCAGCTCCACCAGTAATTAGTATTTTTTTATTTTTATAATTATATAAATTATTCATAATGAAAATAGTTTTTGATTTTACTTTTTACGTAATTAAGGTCATTTATATCATTTACAGTTAACTCAAGATTTTTTAAAAAGAAATAATTAATTTGTTTTTTTTTAATCATATATTTAAATAAATTTACTATTCCTTTTCCATCTGATTGACCAATATATTTTTTTGGAAGATATTTAAATATTTTTTTTTCAATCACAAAGTATCCAATAAAATAATGCATTGTAGGTTTTTCATCATAAGAATATATATTTTTTTTATTAAATTGGATTATCCCAAAAGGTGATTTAGATTTTGACAAAACTAGAGTTATTAATTTTTTTGATTTTTTATGATTTTTTATTAGTTCTTTTAAATTTATTTTTGCTATTGTATCTCCGTAAGTTATTACTGATGTTTTAGTGAGAAATTTATTAACTAAAAAAATTCTTTTCAATATCCCATTACTTATTTTACTTGATTCAAATTTCGCTTTAATTTTTTTTTTCTTAAAGAATACTTTAAATTTACTTTGTAGATACCCTAGACAGAAAATCAAATTGTTAAAATTCTGTTTTTTATACCAATCGATTTTATACTCAATAATGGTTTTTTTATTAATTAATAATAAGGGCTTAGGAGTTATCTTTGTAATTTTTTTAAGTCTTGAGCCCTTACCACCACAAAGAATACAAATTGCCGTATCAATCATATTAACAAAATTTATCTTTAAAAGATTTAATTAAATTCTGGTTTTTCTTACAATACCACCATTTATTAATATTCGGTGATATTTGGTGTATCTTTTTGACTAATGAATTTATGTTAGTATGAAATATTCCAGCTTTTTTTAATTTATTAAAATAAATTTGTGATTTGTTATTTAAAGGCCAGTGGTCGAGATCCCAATATAATAAACATGGCTTATTGATTGTAATGAGTTCTAAAAAAGTAGTTGAATTGTAAGTTGAAATAACAAGCTCTGTTTCATTCAAAGTTTCATATAGATTTTTATTTATAAATTTTTTTTTTAATTTTTGCCTCTTGAATACATTTATCAAATCTAAATTAATGGGTTTAGGGTAATTTTTTATTTTAAAATTCTTAATATTATATTTTTTTAATTTTTCAATTAATTCAAGCATGTTTTTAATATAAATAAAATTATCGCTGGGCTGTAATCTTGAACTTAAATCTTTGTAATTAAAATTTAAGTTTGCGCATATTATAACTATATATTTATGAAATTTATTGTTAAATTTTTTATTTTCTAATATCTTTAAATATTCTGATTTTACTTTTTTTACATTTTTTGAATTATAAAATCCTCCCCATGAAAAAAATAAATCAGCGACTTTTAAATCATAAAATTCGGAAATGTTATTTTTTGATGTTCCATACATGCCGCCAATTTGGTGTAAATATAACTTAGCTTTATTTTGAGAAACATTGAAAGCAATCCAATTTATTAAAGGAAATTCTCCAAGATTAGGACCAACATTAAATATTTTATTTATTTTTTTTGGTAAACCCAAAACTTTTTTTACATCTTCATAACCCTCTAAGAAATCTATAGGAAATGAAATCTTTAAACATTCAAAGAAAATTTTATCAAATTCATTATTGAGTTTAAAACTTTTAAATAATTCATTTCTTAAATTAATATTATAAATATTTTTATTGTTTTTATTAGCGACATAATTATTTTTATTATCTAAAAGAATAGGTAACGATTTTTTCTTACTATAAAAATATAAATTTTTTTTCAAATATTCAGATAAAGATGTCTTAAACTTATTTTTTTGAGGAAAATAAATATTATTATCTAAACAAATTGTATTAAAAGCCGAAAATGGAGTAATTAAATAAATTAATTCATAAATTATTTTGAGTAGATACTTTTTTATACTAAACTTTTCTTTTCTAAAATTAGTATTTTCAAATTTAATTAAAATTTTTTTTTTAAAAATAATTTTTATAATTTGATCAAACCACTCTATTTTTGAAGAGTTTTTTACATATTCAGAAAAATTTTTATTAATTAAAACATTTGTTTTTTTATTTGAAAAAAATATTTTCTTAAACTTATGTTTTTTTAAAATATGTTTTTTTTGTAAATAAATTGGATAAATAGACTGTATAAACTTAATTAACCAGTATCCTAAAATTATTTCCCAATATTTAGTTGGATACTTTAAATTATGAACTCTATTTAATTCTGATGAAATTATTTTTAAATATTTTTCATAATACTTAATTGACGATCCATAATGTTTATCTAAGTATTTTTTATTACTCAGATAGTCGATAGATTTCATTTTAGATTTAAAATTTTTTTTGTAAAAAATTTCTAAACTATCATTAAAAAAAACTGTATTTTTATTTATATTAGCTTTGTTAATTTTTTCTGAGTAAGAAGCAATAAGTTTCATTGTTTTATAATTGAAAAATAATATATATCTAACATTCTAATTTAAAAAATGAATATAAAAATTCTTTATTACTCTTCCGTTTATAATGAGTTGATAATGAATTTTGAAAATACCATTAAAAATTCTTCGGAATTGAATTTTGACGAGCATACAAATAAATTTATAGAATTTTCTAGAGGGCAAGAATACAGTTATAAATTTTATCTTAATGAAATTGGATATAATGTAAATGTTATATATTATAATTATGCTAAACTTCAAAAAAAATGGGCATCTGAGAAAAAAATTTTAAATGCAAATTCTTTTCAAATTTTAGAAGAGCAAATAAAAAAAATTAAACCTACTATTATTTATTTTCAAAATATTTTTTTAATAAATGATAAATTTTTTTTAGATATAAAAAAAAAATTTCCATTTGTAAAATTAATTATTTGCTGGGTATGTTCGCCTTTTTCTAAAAATCAATATGAAATAATCAGAAACAGTGATTTAGTATTTACTTGTAATAATGGTTTTTTGAATTCTCTTTTAAAATTAAATAAAAGAACGGTGAAAATAGATCACGCTTTTGATGAAAGAAATTCTTTTAAAGATATAGATAGAAGTATCGATCTTTCTTTTAATGGTTCAATAATTTGTAACGAAAATTTCCATTTAAAAAGATTTAATACTATATATTATCTTAATAAAAACCTTCCAAATTTTAGCATTTATTCAAAAATTTATTACAAAATAAATTTATTAAATTTTCTCAATTTAAATAGATTAATTAAATTTAATTCAATTAAAAAAAAAATAAAAGATCCTAAATATGGTAAAGAATATTTAATGCAATTGCACAGATCAAAAATATGCTTCAATTCGCACTTGGATGTAGACAATTATTCTGGAAACATGAGGTTATTCGAAGGAACTGGGTCAGGATGTTTAATGATAACAAATTATACAGATGATTTAAGAAATTATTTTAGTGATGATGAGGTTATTTCTTATAATTCAAAAGAAGAAGCATTAGAAAAAATCAAATATTTTTTAAATAATCCAAAGGAAATTATAAATATTTCAGTCAAAGGAAGAAGGAAAACTCATAAAAATCATTCATACAGATTAAGAGCAAAAAAAATAAATGAAATAATAGTCAAATATATTTAAGATAAAATTTTTTATATGATTAAAAATAAAATTCAAAAAGGATTAAGTCAACTAGGATATAAAATAGAAAGATTGGACAGTACCTTCAAAAATAATTTTTTATTTAAACAAATTCTTTCGAAAGTAAAAAATTATACTATGACTAATTCTAAGAGAATTTTTTACCTTCATCATTCTATAAATTATATAGTAAAAAATAGAATAAAAGGGGATATTGTTGAGTGCGGAGTTTGGAAAGGAGGGTCTGTTATGACAATAGCATATTCATTGCTCAAAAAAAAAAATAAAAGTAAAAACATTTATTTATTTGATACTTTTACAGGAATGAGCACCCCAACCAAAAAAGATTATCTGTACCTAAATAAGAAAAAAACCGCAAAACAACTACTAAAAAATGATGAATATTTAAAGTGTATTGCAAATATAGCTGAAGTAAAAAAAAATGTATTTAGTACAAATTATCCTAAAAAAAAATTTAAGTTTATTGTAGGTGATGTATTAAATACTTTAAAAAAAAATATACCAAATAAAATTTCTCTTTTACGATTAGATACGGATTGGTATGAGTCAACAAAGATCGAGCTAAATTTATTGTATCCAAAATTATCAAAAGGAGGAATTTTAATTATAGATGATTATAATACATGGAATGGTTGTAAAAAAGCAGTTGATGAATATTTTAAAAATAAAAAAAATATCTTTTTTTTATCAATAGATAATGAAGCATTAATTGGTATAAAATTTTAAAATTTGTGAAAATTTTACATTTAAGTTTTTATGATAATTACGGAGGAGCTGCTAAAGCTGCTTTAAGGATTTTAAATGCTCAGATCAATTCACAAATAAATTCGTCAATGATGGTTTGTTCAAAAAATTCCTTAAATAAAAATGTGTTTTCAATTAAAAATAAACTTTCACTTAAAATAAATAATTTAATTGTTAAAATTATAAATTTTCTTCTTGTAAAAATTTTTAAACAACAGTCAGTTTACTCTTTAAATTTGTTTCCATCAAAGTTATCAGAAATAATAAATAAATCAGACTATGATTTAATTAATTTTCATTGGATAAATCATGAGATGATTTCTTTAAGAGATATAAATAAAATATCAAAACCTATTGTATGGACATTACATGATAATTGGCCATTTTCCTCTATTGAGCATTATATTAAAAAAAATGATAATAGATATATTGATGGATATAATAAGTCATCATTTTTAGAAAAAATTATCTGGAAAAAAAAATTTAAAGTTTTTGAAAAAAAAATTTCAATTGTGATTGCCCCAAGTAAATGGATGGCAGATGTTGCTAAAAAAAGTCTCATTTTTAAAAATAAAAAAATTTTTCAAATTCCTTATCCTTTAGATATGAAAATTTTTTTTCCTGAAAACTCTTATGTAACAAAGAAAAAATTAAAATTGGAGTCTTTAGAAAAAAATACTAAAATTATTTCTTTTGGCGCAACTTCTGCATTTTCTGAAAAAAGGAAAGGGTACGAATATATTTATCGATCTATCAAAAAGATTAATCAAGAAAAGAAGGATGTACATTTTATAATTTTTGGTGAAAAAACAAGTGATTTAGATAATTTTACAAATATTACAAATTATGGAGAAATAGATGATGAAACAAAGTTGCGAGATATATACAACTCATCAGATATTTTTTTATGTCCCTCTCTACAAGATAATTTACCTTTGACTGTTATGGAAAGTATTTCTTGTGGAACACCAGTTGTATCGTTCAATGTTGGTGGTATAAGTGATTTAATAAAACATAAAATAAATGGTTATTTAGCTAAGGAAAATAATTTTGATGATTTTTATAATGGAATAGATTTTTTTTTAAGCTTGGATTTAAAAAAAAATATTAATTATCTTGATCTTATGGAACATAAAAAATTCATAAATAATTTTAGTCCAATTACAATTGCTGAACAATACACAAAAATTTATAATGATTTAATTAGATGAGAAAAAAAATTGCACTCATAACTGGGATAACCGGGCAAGATGGTTCTTATTTAGCTGAATTTTTGTTATCAAAAAATTATAAAGTTGTAGGATTAAAAAGAAGAACATCTTTATTTAATACTAATAGAGTAGATCATCTATATGTTGATCCATTAGAAAGAAAAACAAATTTTGAATTATATCACTCTGATATGAATGATGGTTCTTCAATTACAAATATTATTAATAAAGTTAAACCAGATGAGATATATAACCTCGCAGCTCAATCTCATGTAAAAGTATCTTTTGAAATACCAGAATACACAGCAAATTCTGACGCTTTAGGTACTTTAAGATTTCTTGAGGCAATAAGATCAAGTAATAGATCTAAATATATAAAATTTTATCAAGCCTCTACTTCAGAAATGTACGGTAATTGCAAAAAAACTCCTCAAAATGAAAAAACTATTTTTAATCCTGACTCACCATACGCGGCAGCAAAACTTTATGCGCATCATATTACCAAAATCTATAGAGATGCATACGGAATATTTGCTTCAAATGGAATTCTATTTAATCACGAATCACCAAGAAGAGGAGAAACTTTTGTAACAAAAAAAATAGTAAGAGGTCTAGCAGAAATTAAGTTCGGTAGAAGAAAAAAACTTTCTTTAGGAAATATAAATTCTAGAAGAGATTGGGGTCATGCTAAAGATTATGTTGAAGGTATGTGGAAAATTTTACAACATAAAAAAGCAGATGATTTTGTTTTAGCAACTGGAAAACAAATAACTATCAGAGATTTTATTGTAAAATGTTTAAAATTTATGAAATTTAAATATAAATTTGTAGGAAAAGGTTTAAATGAAAAAATTTTAGATAACAATAAAAGAGTTATAATTGATATAGACAAAAAATATTTTCGACCTTTGGATGTTGAAAATTTAAGAGGAGACAGCTCAAAAGCCAGAAAAAAACTTAATTGGAAACCAAAATATAATATTGATAGTTTGGTAGAGGAAATGTGCTTGTTTGAGATCGACAATTTAAAAAAAGAAAATGATTAAAGTTTATATTGCTGGTCATACTGGAATGGTTGGATCATCAATCACTAGAAAACTTTCATTAATAAAAAAAATTAAGATTATAAAGGCTACTAAAGTTCAATTAAATCTTTTAAGTTATAAGAACACTTTTAAATTTATAAAAAAAAATAAGCCTGATTTAGTTATTATATGTGCTGCTAAAGTAGGTGGCATTTTAAAAAATATGAATTTTCCAGCAGATTTTTATTTAGATAATATTTTGATTCAAAACAATTTAATAAAATCTTGTCATGAAAATAATGTTAAAAATATTATATTTTTGGGCAGTTCTTGTATTTATCCAAAAAATTCAAAACAACCCATGAGAGAAGAATATTTACTTCAAGGTAAATTAGAACCAACAAATGAAGCCTATGCTTTAGCAAAGATTTGCGGCATTAAGTATTGCAGTTATTTAAATAAACAGTTCAAAAGAAATTATATCTCAATTATGCCTTGTAACCTTTATGGTCCAAATGATGATTTTAATATACAAACAAGTCATTTTATACCAGGACTAATTAATAAATTACATCATGCTAAAATAAATAAATTAAAACAAATAGAAATTTTTGGAAGCGGTAAACCTCGAAGAGAAATTCTTCACGTAGACGATTTATCAAATGCCATATATAAAATTATAAAATTATTAATTAATAAGGATAAAAAATTGAAAAATATTATAAAAAAATATAGTTTTATAAATATTGGAAGTGGAAAAGATTTTACAATTAAAGAGTATGCACTAATGTTAAAGAAAATTATAAATGTAAATGTAAAATTTAAGTATAATAAAAATTATCCAGATGGAATGAAAAGGAAATTGCTAGAAATTAGTAAAATTAAGTCACTAGGATGGAAACCAAAAATAACATTTAGTGCTGGTGCTTTAAAAACATATAATTGGTATAAAAAAAATGTTTAATCAAAAAAAAACCTATATTGATTGCAGAAATTGGCTGGAATCATATGGGAAATATGAAGCTAGCTAAGAAGATGATTTTAGAGGCAAAAAAAAATGGTGCAGATTTTGCAAAGTTTCAAACTTGGTCCGTAGATAATCTCAAAAATGGTTCTTGGGACAAGGACGGTAGAAGAGAAATTTACGAAAAAGCTCAATTAACTCCTAAGAAGCACAAGCTTCTTAAAAAATATTGTAATAAGATTAAAATAAGATTTTTGACCTCCGTATTTAATGAAAAAGATTTAAATTGGTTAAGCAAGCTTTCAGATTATGCAATAAAAATTCCCAGCCATGAAATTTATAATATAAAATTAATTGAAGAAAGCTTAAAGAAGTTTAAATTTGTAATTATATCTACTGGAGCTGCTAAATGGACTGAAATTAAAAAAATTCATAAATTAGTTAATAAATTAAAAAAACAAAAAAATGTTTGTTTATTACATTGTGTGTCTACTTATCCATGTAATTTCCAAAATGCAAATTTGCCAAGAATAAACTCCTTAAAAACATTATTTAAAAATGTTGGATATAGCGGGCACTGTGGTGGAATTTTTGACGCAATAGCTTCAGTCGAATATGGAGCTCAAATAATTGAAAAACATTTTACTATTGATAAAAAACTTCCAGGTAGAGACAATAAGTTTGCTATATTACCAAACGAATTAGGAGAACTTTCCTCTTTTATAAATTCAATTAATCTTATGAAGCGTGATAAAGGTAAAAATTTACAAAAATTTGAGCTTGATACTTTTAAAAATTATAGAGGTAGATGGAAAAAAAATTAGTCTCTTTAATAATAAGATCAAAAAATGAAGAAAAATGGATAAAGTTAGTAATTGAGTCTATTTTAAATCAAACAATAAAAGATTTTGAAATAATTATAGTAGATAATAATAGTGTTGATAATACAATTAAAATCGCAAAATCTTACGGTGTTAAAAAAATTTGTAAAATTAAAAAATTTATTCCTGGTGCTGCTCTAAATAAGGGATGTAATGTAGCGAATGGTAAATATTTAGTTTTTTTATCTGCTCATTGTATACCTGAAAATAAAAATTGGTTAAAAAATCTGATTTCTGGAATTGACGAAGATAAAAAAATTATAGCCTCTTATGGCAGACAATTGCCACTTAGTTACTCAAATTCGAATGATGTAAGAGATTTATTAATTACCTTTGGAAAAGAAAATAAAGTGCAATCTGAAGATCCATTTTTTCATAATGCAAATAGTGCGATATTAAGTAAATATTGGAAAAAATACAAATTTAGTGAGACTGTTTCAAATATAGAGGATAGACTTTGGGCAAAACAAATACAAAAAAAAAAATTTAAAATTCATTATAATGCAAATGCAGCTGTTTTTCATCATCATGGAATACACCATTCTTTAGACAATAAAAGGTCTGACTCTACTTTTAAAGTTTTAAATAAAATTGACAATTTTTCAAAAAAAAAACCATTTTTTTTAAATCCAAAAAATAGAAAAATAGACTGCATAATTTTTATTAGTAATAAAGACAAAAATGTGAATTACTTAAAAAAAATTAATTTTTTGAAAAAAAATTTACTTATTAATAAAATACATATTTTTTCTGATGACAAAAAAATAAAACATGAAAAAATTTTATTTTATGGTTTAAAAAATCTAGATAAAGCTGCCTTAGATAAAAAATTTAGAATAGCCTATTTTGCGATTAGTAAAAAAGTTAAAAATATACCTGAATTAGTAGTTTATTTAAATCTATCATATAAATTTTTGTCAAATGCTATTATTAACAAAAATATAAATAAATTTATTCAAGAGGGATGTGATACGCTCATACCTGTGATCGAAGATTATTCTGTTAACTGGAAATATAATAACGAATTAAATAATTATATTCCTATATCTAAAAATCTAAAAAGTAGAAAATATAAAAAACCTATTTTAAAATCTTTATTTGGATTGGGCACAATTACAAGTTTTGTTAATTTGAAATCAGGTGATCTGATTTCTGGCAAATATAGTTTTAACATCGTCAATAATCAATCAGTTGCTTTAAGAAATATTTGATAAGTAAAATGAGTGTAATGGCAATAATTTTAGCTAGAAAAAATTCAAAAGGATTAAAAAATAAAAATATTAAAAAATTAAACGGATTACCTTTGATTTTACACACAATTAAACTAGTAAAAAAAAGTAAATTGATAGATGATATTGTTGTTTCAACTGATTCTAAAAAGATACAAAAGCTAGCAGTGAAACATGGAGTTCAATCTCCATTTTTAAGACCC
>MDTG01274370.1_pt1 | contig 19319 bp, 20 predicted proteins | sample 811421 | NCBI WGS metagenome assembly MDTG01 (sample SAMN05326645, study PRJNA326480) | marine metagenome | isolation source: seawater | place: Pacific Ocean: South East | collected 2011
ACATCCCAATATAAATAATCCATCCAACTCTTATGCAAAAAATTTGGGGGGAAATTTTTACCATTTCGATGTAAATCCTCTGTAGTTGGCTGAAAAGGCTTTTGATTTATGCTCATTCCACAACGTTCGAGAAGACGTCCACCTTTTTTGACATTACAACTTGAACATGCCGTAACAACATTATCCCAATCAGTTTTACCCCCCTTTGATCTCGGAAGTAAATGATCGAATGTTAGCTCCTTTTTACTACCACAATATTGGCACGAAAATTTATCTCTTAAGAAAACATTGAATCTTGTGAAGTTAGGATTTGAAAGTGGTCTTATATAACTTTTTAAAGCAATAACACTTGGTAGTTTCATAAAAAATGAAGGACTTCTTATAACTCGGTCATAATTGCTAACAATAGTCACTCTATCCAGAAAAACTGATTTTATTGAATCTTGCCAACTCCAAAGTGATAACGGATAGTAGCTTAAAGGTCTATAGTCAGCATTTAAAACTAAAGCTGGGCATTTTTCTAAAGAAATATTTTGATCAACAAAAGTCATATTTTAATAAAGATTAACTTAAATTATTTTATTAATCAATAGAACTAAATCTTTATTAAAGTTTTGTTAATTTATTAAGTTTTTTTTTATGTATTGTAATGCAAAACTAGATGCTTCAACTGGTATATGATGACCACAGTTCTTTAGTAGTTTAGTTGATACTTCAATATTATTTCTCATAAGAAAATCTTTTGCATCTAATAAACTAGTTGAAGGAACAATCTCATCACTATCACCGTGTATTAATAGCATTTTAGTATTTGAATTTTGTCTTTTTAAAATATCATTTTTATTTATTATTTTCCCTGAAAATCCTACAACACAATTAAAATTTTCTTTACTAGTCAATCCTAAATTTATTGATAGCATACAGCCTTGACTAAAACCTGATAAACAAATCTGAGAATTTTCCAAATTATATTTTTTTTTTACCTCGTTTATATATTTGCTAACTATTAGTTCACTTTTTTTTGACTCTTCTAATATATATTTAGGATCTTCTTTGCTTAAATCAAACCATTGAAAACCACTTGGACTAATTGCACATTTCTCATGGCCATCAGGACATAAAAAAATATTATTAGGTAAAAATCTTTTCCAATTTAATGTTAAAACACTTATATCTTTACCATCTCCTCCATACCCATGAAGTAAAATTATTGCACTAGTTATTTTATTTCTATTTTCTGGTTCAATTATGGTTGTGTTTAAACTAAACATTTAATTATATTTTTTTAACCAATTAATAAATTCTTTATCATTAAAATCAACTTTTCCAATAATGCGAGCAAATTCCTCACCATTTTTATTTATTAAAATAGTAGTTGGAAGCCCAACTAAAGAAAGTTTTTTTGGTAACTCATTAGATGAAGAATGATAAATTTCTAAATTTTCTATGTTTAATTCATCAAAAAATCTTATTGATTTTTTCAAGTCTTCTCGGCCAACATTTATAGGAAAGATTTTTAAATTATTTAAATTTTTATTTGCCTGCAATAGATCCAACGATGGCATCTCTTTTTTACAAGGAGCACACCAAGTTGCCCAAAAATTAAGAATTAATAATTTATTTTTAAAGCTATCAATATTTATTATAATATCATTTACGTCTTTAAAAATAACATTTTTATAACTTTTTGGATCATTATTTACTACTATATTTTTAATATTCGGTTTCTCTATTGAATAAGACAAAGTTGTTGATATTAAATAAAGAAAAATTGCTGAGAATTTTAATACTAAAAATTTCATATCAAATGAGTATAGTTAAATATCATGAACAAAAATAAAAACAATAATACAGTTTGGAGTACAAGAGTTAAAAAGAATACTTCATTTTTATTTAGAAAAGTTGGAAGTTCTATAGATATCGATAAGAAACTTTATAAAGAAGATATCTTGGCTTCGAAAATACATGTTGAAATGCTGTTCAGGCAAAAGATTATTTCATTCAAAGTAAAGAATAAAATTACTTACGGCTTGGATAAAATTGAAAAAGAAATAAAAAAAAAAAAATTTGAATTTAATAAAGAACTAGAAGATATACATATGAACATAGAACAAAGATTGTTTCAATTAATTGGTGATGAAGCAGGCTATATTCATACTGCTCGGTCAAGAAATGATCAAGTTTTAACCGATTTTAAGATTTGGATAAAAACTTCAACTGTTGAAATTGACAAAAGTCTAAGTAACTTAATTAAAACAATTTTAAAGGTTTCAGAGAAAAATGTTGAAACTATAATGCCTGGTTTCACACACTTAAAAAATGCTCAACCAATTTCTTTTGCACATTATTTAATGGCTTATGTTGAAATGTTTAAAAGAGATAAACAAAGATTTAAAAATAATTTAGAAAATCTAAATGAAAACCCACTTGGTGTAGCAGCTTTATCAGGAACTTCATTTAATATAGACAGATTTTTTACATCAAAAAAATTAGGCTTCAAAAAACCTACCAATAATTCAATTGATACCGTTGCAGATAGAGATTTTGTTTTAGATTTTTTATATACTGTATCGGTATGTTCACTACATATTTCTCGTTTAGCTGAAGAATTTATAATATGGAACTCAGATGGATTTGGACTAATAAATTTAAACGATAAAATAATAACTGGCTCTTCTATTATGCCTCAAAAAAAAAACCCTGATCCTTTAGAATATTTAAGAGGTAAAACAGGTTTTACATTTGGAAATTTATTTTCTATGTTAACAATATTAAAAGGATTGCCTTTATCATATTTTAAAGATCTACAAGATGATAAGGAAATAGTTTTTAAATCTAATGAGATAATAATTAATTGTATTAATATACTTAATGAAATTCTAAAAAATTTTAGTCCAAACAAACAAAAAATGTTAGAGCTTGCTAGCATAGGATATATCACTGCAACAGATTTGGCAGATTATTTAGTGCAGAATAACAATATACCTTTTAGAAAAGCATACAAAATAACTGCATCGATTGTAAATTATGCCGAAAAAAATAAAAAAAAATTAAGTGATTTAAATATAAATGAATTAAAGAAAATAGAACCTAAACTTTCAAAGGATGTTTTAAAGATTTTCAACCTAAAATATTCAATTAATTCAAAAAAATCTTATGCTGGAACCGCTTTTGATAATATTAAAAAGATGATAACTAAACATAAAAAGGATTTAAAATGATAAAAAAAACCTTAGCATTACTTTTAGTTTTAGTTTTTCTATTTTCATGTGGAAAAAAAGGCGACCCAGTATATAAAGCTGAAAAATATATCTATGGATTCAAAGAGTTTAGAGAATATTTAAAAAGTTAAAAATTAATGAAATATATCAACAAAAGTTTTTTCATAGATAAAATGAGTGCTATAAGATTAGCAAAAAAATTTGATACACCTTTATACTGTTATTCTTACGAAAAATTAAAGAGAAATATAAATAATTTTAAAAATAATTTTAAATCAATTGATCCATTGATTTGCTTTGCGGTAAAATCTAACTCTAATGTAAATTTGTTACGTGAAATAAAAAAGTTTGGATGTGGAGCAGACGTTGTTTCTCAAGGAGAATTAATGAAAGCTTTGAAGGCAGGAATTAACTCCAAAAAAATTGTTTTTTCAGGGGTTGGAAAAACCTCAGATGAGCTTAATTTTGCAATAAATAAAAAAATATTACTTATAAATGCAGAGTCAAAAAGTGAAATTTTAGAAATAGAAAAAATTGCTAAATTTAAAAAAAAAGTCGTAGATATTGGTATTAGATTGAATCCAAATACTGATGCCAAAACACTTATTCAAATTTCAACGGGCAAAAAAGAAAATAAATTTGGAGTTAATGAAAAAATATTTTTACAATTAGTAAATTATTTAAAAAACTCAAAATATATTAACCTAAAATGTCTAAGTGTTCATATTGGAAGTCAAATTGTTGAAAATAGACCATATGAGAATATGTTAAAAATTGTTGATAGAGTAATTAAGAAATCAAAACATAAATTTGAATTTATCGATTTGGGAGGAGGAATGGGAATTCCTTACAATAATAAATCAAAAAAATTAAATTACAAAAAATATAATTTTTCAATTAAAAAGTTTTTGAAAAGAAAAAAAACAAAAATTATTTTCGAACCGGGTAGATCTATAATTGGAGATACGGGTATTATTATTTCTAAAGTTATATATATTAAAAAAAATAGAAATAAGGATTTTATTATATTAGATGTAGGAATGAATGATTTTATGAGACCAGCATTATATGGTGCTAAACATAGATTATTACCTGCAAAAAAAAAATCTAAAAAATCAAAAAGAAATTATGAATTTGTTGGTCCTATATGCGAAACTACAGATAAATTTTTATATTCAAAAAATTTTCAAATTGTAAATGAAAAAGACTTAATAATAATTAGCGATGCAGGGGCATATGGAATGTCTATGAGTTCTAACTATAATGTTAGACGATCTCCGATGGAAATTCTAATTAAAGGATCTAAAATTAGTATTATTAGAAAAAGACAAAAGTTAAAAGATTTAATTTAGTTTTTTATTAAAATGATAAGAAATTATTTATTTTCAATTTTTTTTTTCACAGGTATTATTTTAATTTGTATTATTTTTTTACCTTCTCTACTTTTACCTCAGTCTATTGTTTTATTAGGAGGTAAAATAATGGGATTTTGGGCTGAAATTTGTCTTAAAATTTTTATGTCTACAAAAATAATTATAAAAGGAAAAGAAAATATAATTAAAGACAAAAAATTTTTTATAGCCTCTTCTCATCAATCAATGTTTGAAACTTTTTTTCTACAAACAATTTTCAACTCACCTATATTTATTTTAAAAAAAGAACTTATCGAAATACCTATTTTTGGATGGTATTTAAAAAAAATTGGGTCTATTTCAATAGATCGAAACAAAATAAGTAGAGAAAATATTGGTTTTTCAAATGAGATTTTAAACGTAATCAACAAAACAGATAGACCTTTAATAATTTTTCCGCAAGGAACCAGATTAGAACCTGAAGATAGATCTTCATTTAAAAAAGGTGTAGGAAGAATTTATGAAGATTTGAAAATAAAATGTCAACCAGTTGCGATTAATTCTGGAAATGTATGGCCAAAAAAAGGAAGATTAATACCTAATAAAGAATTAACAGTTTCTATTTTAAAACCTATTGACCCAGGTATAGATAAAAATATTTTTTTAAAAGATTTAGAGGAAAATATTTATACAGAGCTTGACTATTTGGGTTAACCTTTCATTGGCATAACTACAAAAATACTGTCAAAATCAGCAGGGTCTTTAACTAAAGCAGGAGATCCTGATTCATTAAAAAACATTTCTATTTTTTCACCATCAAGTTGGGAAGCTATATCTATAAGATATCTTGAATTAAAACTAATATCCAAATCATGATCAAACTTAACATTTAAACTTTCTTTACCATCTCCGCTATTTGCATTGTTTACAGATAAATTTAACAAATCTTTTTTCAAATTAAATTTAACTCCATCTTTTTTGTCTAATGAAACTGAAGCAACTCTATCTACAGAATCTAAAAATAATTTTAAATCAGCTTCCATTTTTTTTTCATTATTTTTTGGTATAACTTGGACGTAATTAGGAAATTTCCCATCAATTAATTTTGATATTAGAATACTGTTATTAAGTTCAAACTTAATTTTCGATTTCACGTTTGAGATTTTTACGTCACCATCATAATCTTCTAGTAAAGAACACAATTGAAAAATAGTTTTTTTAGGCAAAATAATTGGTTCAAACTCTACTTTTTCGTTTAATCTTAACTTTGATATAGACATTCTATGACTATCAGTAGCAGCGGCAGTTAAAAATATTTTATCTTCAATCTGATTTTGATGAAAAAAAATACCACTTAAGTAGTGTCTGGTTTCATCATTTGATACTGAAAATTTACATTTATTTAAAAGTTTTAATAATTTCTTTGATTTAACTGCAAATTCATTTTTATTAAAATTTTCGTCGGTGACAGGAAACTCAGAAGCATTTATACAATTTAAATGAAAAATTGATTTTTCAGATTCTAACTGTAGCTTACTCTCGTTGCTAAGTGATACGTTAATTTTTTTGCCTGAAGAAAATTTCCTAATAATGTCATACATTATTGAAGAGGTAGTTGTTGTTTTGCCCTCTTCAATTATTTCTACATCCTTTACCACATGTACAAAAATTAAGTCTAAATCGGTAGCTGTAATTGTAAGCTTCGACTTGCTTACGTCTAAAAGTACATTTGATAATATTGGCAAAGTGCTCCTTTTTTCAATTACACCCTGACAATAATTTAATGATTTTTGTAAATCCTGCTGATTAACGTTAAATTTCATTTCCTTTATTATATAAAATCTGATTTTTCAATACATCAATATTGTTGTTTACTTCAGGACTGTCTTTTTTTAATCCCTCTATAGTTTTAACAGAATGTATAATTGTAGTATGGTCTCTGTTTGAAAATTCTCTACCTATTTCTGGTAGCGATTTAGAAGTTAGAATTTTGGCCAAATAAATAGCTGTTTGCCTAGGTCTTACTAGATATCTTGATCTCCTTGAAGATAACATTTCATTTTTGCTAATTTTAAAAAACTTACACACAGTTGATTGGATATAGTCAATTGTAACTTTATTTTCTGTAAAATTTAATAAATCTTTTAAAATTATTTTTGTTTCAGAAATATTTGGAATTTTGTTATAAATTCTTGAAAATGATGCTATTCTATTTATTGCTCCAACTAATTCTCTTATACTAGTTTTAATTTCATAACTAATAAATTTTTTAATATCTTCAGAGATTTTAAATTGATTTGAATAAACCAGATTCAATTCATCTATTTTAGTTTTAACTATTTTATATCTAAGATCGTAATCAGGATTTTGTATATCAACTACAAGCCCACCTGAAAATCTTGATTTTATTCTTTCTTGTATTCTTGATAATTTATTTGGCGGTCTATCTGCTGAAATTATAATTTGTGAACCTTTATCCAACAACGCATTAAAAGTATGAAAAAACTCTTCCTGCATAGCTTCTTTACCATTCATAAATTGAATATCATCAATTAAAAGAATATCAGTATTTCTAAAATATTCTTTAAATTTTACCATCTCATTTGATTTTATTGATTTAACAAATTGATACATGAATCTTTCAGCTGAAATAAACATCACTTTATTTTTATCTTTTAAATTTAATCCTATTGCATTCAATAAATGCGTTTTACCCATCCCAACACCGCTATAAATATAAAGTGGATTATAGTAGGCAATATTTTCTGCAACTTTAATTGAAGCTTCAAATGCAAGCTTATTGCTTGAACCAATTATAAAATTTTTAAAATTTTTATTTGAATCGATTCTATTATATTGGAGATAGCTGTCTTTAATAAATGATACATTAGTATTATCAAATTGATTAAAATTATTACTTTTATTTTTTGGAATTTGTTTAATTTCACTATCAATCGCTTCATCAATTTTAAGTTCAATTCTATTAATATTTTTTTTATATATTTTAATTATTTGTAAAATTTGATCTAAATATCTTGAGGTAATCCAATCTCTTATAAATCTAGTCGATACTGATAAAAGTATATAGTTATTTAATTCTTCAACAAAATTTATTTTTTTTAACCAGCTTTCATAAATATCATTGCCTAATTTTTTTTTCATTTCTAACTGGACAATACTCCAGTCAAATGTTTCGCTAGATAAATTTTTTGTCTCTTTATTTAAAATATTTTTATTGTTCATGTTAAGAAGGAATTTTTATTAAAACTATAATGAGGTTAATGCAATAAAAAATTGCTATTTTTTAAAAATAAATAAAATCTGTAAGTGAATTTTTTTTCTAACAATCTTCTAAAAAAAAATAATTTTAAAATAAAATCTCTGAGGGAATAAATTTATTTAAATATTCTTTGATAATTTTATTTAAACTATATCTTGTAAACTTTTGAAAAAAAAAATTATATTTAGTATAATTACTTTTAGTTGTAGATCTTTATAATTGAATCAACTTTAGGTAGTTATTTTCAAAAAGAAAATCTTTCTTTTAAAAAAAAAATTTTTTTAAAACCTAGAGTCAACCTCTAGTAGATAAATTTAAAGGGAATTAATTTTTTTTGTTATTCTGGATATATTTCTTGAGGCATTTTGCTTTTTAATTATTCCAGTCTTAGCAATTTTCATCAGTTCAGAATTTAGTTTAGGTAAAAAAGCTATTGCTTCTTTTTTTTTCTTACTTTCTAAAATTAAATTCATTTTTTTAATAGCATTTCTGAATTTACTTTTTCTTGATTTATTTACTGCTGTTTGACGAGCTATTCTTCTAATTCTTTTAATTGCAGATTTTGTGTTTGCCATGAGCAAAATGGTATAACTTGAGAATTTAAAGTGGTCAATACAATAATTAATTAATTTTGGCACTTATTGCAAAAAAAAGTCGATCTTTTTGAGATATTTATTTTTATTATTTTACCAGAACAATCTTCCCTTAGACAATTTAAATTTTCTCTTTGATAAACTCTAAATTCTTTTTGAAAATTACCTCTGTTACCAGAAATATTTTTAAAATCTCTAATACTTGACCCACCATATTTTATTGCTTTTTTTAATACTAATTTAGAATAATAGATTATTTTTTTATAATCTTTATTTTTTAGTTTTTTAACTTTAATTATAGGATTTATTTTACAAAGATATAATATTTCACTAGCATAAATATTACCTATCCCAGATACAAATTTTTGATCAATTAAAAAATTTTTAATATTTTTATTTTTTTTATTTAAATATTTTTTAACATAAGTAAAACTGAAATTTTTAGAAAATGGTTCAGGGCCTAAATGATTAATTCTACTAGATAGTTTTTTTTTATTTTTAATAATTTCAAATAAACCAAATCTTCTTGGATCATTATATATTATTTTTAACTCATTAAATATAAGTTCTACATGATTATGTTTTTTTGGTAAATTTGGTGATTTATAAAAACTAATATTGGTAAACTTATTTCTTTTTATTTTTTTTACTAAATGTATTGTTCCAGACATTCCTAGGTGTATTAAACAAAATATGTCATTTGAAAGATGAATTATGATATACTTTGAGAATCTTGTTATTTTTTTTACTTTTCTATTTTTAAGGAGAAATTCAAAATTATTTGGAATTTTCATCCTTAAATTTCTATTTCTAACTATTACTTTTTTAATAGTTTTTGATTTAATGTTTTTATCTAATGATTGTTTAACAATTTCTACTTCTGGTAATTCTGGCATTTCACACTATATTATTAGACATATATAATTAATTTAACATGCTTCAGGATTTACAAAACAAAAAAGGATTAGTTAAAACTGTATTTAACAAAGTATATAACAAATATGACCTGATGAACGATTTTATGTCGTTAGGAATACATAGAGTTTGGAAGAAAGATTTAATACGATTAATGAATCCTTATAAAGGCAAAAAGCTAATTGATGTTGCCTGTGGAACTGGAGATATCGCAAAGATCTACTTGGACAGCGTCGGAGAAAATGAAAAAATTTACTGCGTTGATTCTAATGTCAATATGCTAAAAATTGCTAAGTTAAAGCTTAAAAAATTTAATAATATTAAATGGCTAGTTTGTTCTGCCGAAAATTTAAAGGCTCCTGATAACTTTTTTGATTTCTATACAATTAGCTTCGGAATGCGTAATACAAAAAATTTAAATAAAACTTTATCTGAGGCTTATCGAGTATTAAAACCAGGGGGTAGATTTTTATGTTTAGAATTTTCTAAAATTGAAAACTCTAATCTTAAATTTTTTTACAAAAATTATTCAAAAATTATTCCTTTAATTGGAAAAATAATAGTTGGACATAGAGAACCATATGAATATTTAGTAAATAGTATCGATAAATTTGTAAACCAAATTGAATTACTGGAATTAATGAAAAAAAATAAATTTGAAAATTGCAATTATAGAAATTTAAATAATGGTATTGTAGCTATTCATTCAGGTTGGAAATTATAATGATAAAAAAACTTATAATACTTTTTAAAATTGCTAGAAAATTAGCACAATCAGACGCCTTAAATATAATATCAAAAATTCATAAGCCACCTTTAGTAATAAAAATATTTTTTAAGTTATTTTCTTTTTCTTTTTCAAAAAAAGATCCGATTAACTTTAATGTAAAAGAAGAAGAAAGATTTTCTAATTCTTTGCAGTCTATGGGAACCACTTTTATAAAACTTGGACAATTTTTAGCTACAAGACCTGATATTATTGGTGAGGAATTATCTAAACAACTAGAAACGTTGCAAGATAAACTTCCTCCTTTTCCAATAGATGAAGCTAAAAAAATAATCAAGAAAGATTTTGGAGATAAAATATTTGATTCTTTAATTAATATAAGTGAACCTATTGCGGCAGCATCAATAGCCCAAGTACATAAAGCTCAGATTAATGACAAAGGTATTTTAAAAGATGTTGCAATAAAAATTCTAAGACCGAATATAAAAAAAATATTTAATGATGAAATTGACGCTTTAATGCTCTTTGCTTACTTTACCGAGTCGATTTTAAAAAAAACTAAGAGATTAAAATTAGTTGAAGTTGTTTTTCTACTTAAAGAAATTACTAATCATGAAATGGATCTAAGATTTGAGGCTGCTGCAGCAAACGAATATGCAGATAATACTAAAAATGATTTAGGTTTTAATGTGCCAGAAATATACTGGAACTTTACAAGTGAAAATGTGCTAACACTTGACTGGATAGAAGCAGTTTCGATCAGAGAAACTGAAATATTGCAAAGTAAAAATATTGATACAAGCAAAATAGCCTCAGATATTATCCAACATTTTCTAAGACATGCAATAAGAGATGGATTTTTCCATGCAGATATGCATCAAGGAAATATTTTTATAGATAATAATAGTCAAATTATACCCATTGATTTTGGAATAATGGGAAGATTAGATAAGCTGAATAAAAGATTTTTGGCAGAAATACTATTTGGATTTATTAAAAGAGATTACAAAAAAGTTGCGGAAGTTCATCTTTTAGCTGGTTTAGTTCCCAAGAATGTTCCCATGGACGATTTAGCTCAGGCACTTAGATCAATAGGTGAACCAATTTTTGGTCATTCTGTTAAGGACATTTCAGGTGGTAAACTATTAAAGCAATTATTTGAAATCACAGAAAAATTTAATATGCAAACTCAACCACAATTGTTATTACTTCAAAAAACTATGGTTGTTGTAGAAGGGGTAGCAAGAAAATTAAATCCAAATACTAATATATGGGAAACTTCAAAGCCAGTTTTGGAAAATTGGTTAAAAGAAAGCAAAGATCCATTTAATTCATTAAATGACAAATTAAAAGATACAACAGAAGCAATAAAAAAATTACCTGAATTTCCAGAATTAATTGATAAGGCAAATCAAGCTCTATCTTTTTTAGCTAGTGGTCAAATTCCAGAAACATCAAACTCTTATTTAGCGCTAATTGAAAAAAAATCAGAAATTGTTGCATTTAGAAATCAGACCATTATTGGATTATTATTGCTTGTAATTATTGGTCTATTAGTATTTTAATCAGCTCGATGAATAATTTGTTAGAAAAAAAAATTTTGTTAATAATTTGTGGCGGTATTTCTGCATATAAAAGCTTAGAAGTAATAAGACTATTAAAAAAAGAAAAAGCTGAAGTTAAGACTATTTTAACTAAAAGTGCAAAAGAGTTCGTCACTCCGTTATCTATTTCCTCACTTTCTCAAGAAAAAGTACATGAGGATTTATTTAATCCTGAAGATGAAACAAAAATGGATCATATTTCATTATCTAGATGGGCAGATTTAATATTAGTTGTTCCAGCAACAGCTAATACAATTGCAAAATTAAGTACAGGTTCCTCAGATGATTTGGCCTCAACAGTAATTCTAGCATCTGATAAAGATATTTTTTTAACTCCAGCTATGAATGTTAGGATGTGGGAACATCCCTTAACAAAAAATAATATAAATAAATTAAAGAGTTGTGGATACAAAATAATTGGTCCTGAAGTAGGTGATATGGCATGTGGAGAGTTTGGTGAAGGAAAAATGACAGAACCTCAAGATATTATAAAAATAATTAAAAAATATTTTTCTGATTTAAATAAAAATAAAAAATTTAAAGCTTTAGTAACAGCAGGACCAACTTATGAATACATCGACCCTGTTAGATTTATTTCAAACAAGTCAAGTGGTAAACAAGGATTTGAATTAGCAAAATCTTTATCTAAAAATGGATTTGAAACAACTCTAATATCAGGCCCAACAGACTTAAATGTTAGTACTGATATAAATTTAATTAAAGTAGAAACAGCAGATCAAATGTTTAAAGCAACACAAAAAAGTTTACCTGTTGATGTTGCAATTTTCTCAGCAGCAGTGGGAGATTTTAAATTGAAAGAAATAAAAATGGAAAAATTAAAAAAGAATAATGATTTAAATTTAAATCTAGAAAAGAATATTGATATACTGAACTATATTTCAAATCATAACTCTCTAAGACCAAAACTTGTAATAGGTTTTTCAGCTGAAACAAATAATGTTGAAAAAAATTCAATAAAAAAATTAATTACAAAAAATTGTGATTGGATAGTTGCTAATGATGTTTCAGATAAAACAATTGGTTTTAATTCGGATTATAATGAAGTTAAAATTTTCTATAAAGACAAAAAAATTTCTAACGAAAAATTGAATAAAAAGAAAAAATCTGCAATATCGGATGAAATAGTTGATAGGGTGATTAACCAATTAAATTAAAACTTGATGGTAAAAGTATTAATTAAAAGATTAGATCCCTCTGTAGAAATACCTTCTTATAAAACAAGAGGTGCATCAGGAATGGATTTAATGGCATTTATAGATAAGACTATAAATTTAGGTCCTAAAAAATCATGTCTAATACCTACGGGATTATCTGTAGCCTTCCCTGACGATTATGAAATTCAAATCCGACCAAGATCGGGTTTGGCAGCAAAAAATAATATTTCAGTTTTAAATACCCCTGGAACCATTGATAGTGATTATAGAGGAGAAATCAAAATTATTCTTTTCAACCATGGAAATGAAGAATTTATTATAAATAATAAAGATCGTATAGCTCAAATGGTTTTATCACCAGTCCATAAAATGAACTTGGAAGAAGTTGAAGATCTTCCTGATACTGTAAGAGGAAAAGGTGGATTTGGTTCAACAGGGAAATGAAAAAAAAGCTAAATAAAAATTTAATCGAAAGATTTTCAAGACAAATAGTTTTAAAGGATATTGGTATTTTAGGACAAAAAAAAATTCTTTCATCTAAGGTTTTAATTGTTGGTGCTGGAGGTTTAGGTTGCCCTGCAGCAGAATTTCTTACTAGAGCTGGTGTAGGGGAGATTGGTATAGCAGATTACGATAAAGTTAATTTATCTAATTTGCATAGACAAAGTTTATACGAAAAGAAAGATGTAGGTAAGTATAAAGTTTTGATTATTAAAAAAATATTAAATCGAATTAACTCTGATACAAAAATTAAAATTTTTAATTTAAAATTAGATAAATTGAATTTTAAAAAAATAATCAAACAATATGATTATATAATTGATGGATCAGATAATTTTGCAACAAAATTTTTATTAAATGATTTTTGCTTAAAATATAAAAAAATACTTATTGCTGGAGCTATTAGTAAATTTGATGGTCATATTTTTAGTTTTGACTTTAAAAATAAAAAGTTACCATGCTTAAGATGCTTTTTTCAAGAAACCCAACCGTCAGATGACTTGTTAAATTGTGAATCAGAAGGTGTCTTAGGTACTGTTGCAGGCATAGTTGGAACTTTTCAAGCAAATGAAGTTTTAAAAAAAATATTAAATATAGGTAAAAATTTACAAGGTTTTATTCTAATTTTAAATTTTCTAGACTTAAATTTTAGAAAAGTTAAATTAAAGAAATATTATAAATGTATATGTAATAAATGAAAATTTTTTTTTATATTTTATTTATAATTTTTTTTTTTGTAAATTTTTCTTATTCTAAAGAAAGTGCTTATTTTTTATCATTAAAGAATAATAAAGTTAACGTTCGATATGGTCCTGGATTAGATTATCCAGTAAAATATATATATAAAAAAATTCATTTACCAGTAAAAGTAATAGATAAAAGAGAAAATTTTAGAAAAATTATTGATTTTAAAAAAAATAGCGGCTGGATACATATTTCTCAGCTTAAGGATTCAAAATCATTTATAACTCTAAAAGAAAAGATTTTATTTAAAAAACCTTCTTTTTTTTCAAAACCAATTTTAAAATTAGAGACCGGAAGATTACTTATTGTAAAAAAATGCAAAAATAATTGGTGTAAAATTGAAACTGGTAAACACTCAGGCTGGATTAATGATGAAGATATATGGGGAAAAGTTGAGTAAAAATATATTAAACTTCAAAACGATCTAAATTCATAACTTTAGTCCAAGCAGCAACAAAGTCATCAACAAATTTCGTCTTAGAGTCTTCGCAAGCATAAACTTCTGCTATAGCTCTTAGCTGAGAATTGGATCCAAATATAAGATCAACACGTGTACCTTTCCATTTTAATTTTTTTGTTTTGCGATCTTTTCCCTCAAAAAATTCCTCATTTTTATCAGTTTCTTTCCAAGTTATTTTCATATCAAGTAGATTAACAAAATAATCATTTGTAAGTGTTTCTGGTTTTTTTGTAAAAACTCCATTGGATGATTTGTCATAATTTGTATTTAAAACTCTCATACCACCTAAAAGTACTACCATTTCAGGTGCTGAAAGTTTCATTAGCTGTGCACGATCAACTAACATTTCTTCAGCTGATACTGTTGGTTTTGTTGAAGATCCGTTAGATTTTTTTACAATGTAGTTTCTAAATCCATCGGCTTTAGGTTCAAGTAATCCAAAAGAATGCTCGTCTGTCTGATCCTGTGATGCATCTCCTCTCCCTGGTGTAAATGGAATATTAATTTTATGGCCAGCTTTTTTTGCAGCTTTTTCTATCGCAGCACATCCACCTAAAACTATTAGATCAGCTAATGAAACATCTTTCTTATTACTATCAAAATCTTTTTTAATTTTTTCTAAAGTTTTAATAATTTTGGATAGCTGAGATGGGTTATTAACCTCCCAATTTTTTTGAGGCGCTAATCTTATTCTTGCACCATTAGCTCCACCTCTTTTATCTGAGCCTCTAAAAGTCGAAGCTGACGCCCAAGCTGTTGTTACTAAATCAGAAATAGATAAACCTGATTTTAATATTTTTGCTTTAAGAATCTTAATTTCTTTCTTTTTAATTTTATATTTAGCCTTTGGAATTGGATCTTGCCAAATCAATTGCTCTTTTGGAACTTCGGGACCTAAATAGCAAGATCTTGGTCCCATATCACGATGTGTAAGTTTAAACCAAGCTCTTGCAAATGCATCTGCAAATTCTTTTGGGTTGTTATGAAAATTTCTAGAAATTGGCCCATATTTAGGATCCAATTTTAAAGACAAATCAGTTGTTTGCATCATTGGTAGATTTTTTTTTGATTTTAAATGAGCATCTGGTGTCATCTCAATATCGTGACCATTTTTTTTAGGCTTCCACTGGTGAGCTCCAGCTGGACTTTTTGTAAGCTCCCAATCATAACCAAATAAATTATCAAAATACCCCATATCCCATTTTATTGGATTACTTGTCCAAGCACCTTCAATTCCACTGCTAATAGTATCAACGCCTAAGCCACTTTTATAATTACTATTCCAGCCTGTTGCTTGTTCTTGTATTTTTGAACCTTCTGGTTCTGGTCCTTTATGTGACTCAGGAGCGGCACCATGAGATTTACCAAAAGTATGTCCGCCTGCAACAAGAGCAACTGTTTCATAATCATTCATTGCCATACGTCCAAAAGTTTCTCGAATATCATGTGCAGCTAAAAGAGGATCTGGATTTGCATCTGGGCCCTGAGGATTTACATAAATTAATCCCATATGTGATGCGCCTAAAGGATTTTCAAGTTCTCTTTTACCGCTATAACGGTTAACTCCAAGCCATTCTTTTTCGGATCCCCAATAAATATCTTCCTCTGGTTCCCAAATATCTTCTCTTCCAGCTCCATAACCGAAAGTTTTAAAGCCCATTGACTCTAATGCTACATTTCCAATTAAAATGAAAAGATCAGCCCATGAAATTTTTTTTCCATATTTCTTTTTTATGGGCCAAAGCAATAATCTTGCTTTATCTAGGTTAACATTATCCGGCCAACTATTTAATGGAGCAAAACGTTGATTTCCCGTACCAGCACCACCACGTCCATCTCCTGTTCTGTATGTTCCTGCGGCATGCCAAGCTAATCTTATGAATAGAGGTCCATAATGACCATAATCTGCAGGCCACCAGTCCTGTGAGTCTATCATTAATTTATGTAAGTCTTTTTTTAATGCTTTATAATTTAGTTTTTTAAATTCTTTAGAATAATCAAATTTTTTACCCATTGGATCAACCAAAGAAGAATGTTGACTTAAAATCTTAAGATTTAAGCTATTTGGCCACCAGTCCCTATTAGAAGTTCCTCTTCCAGTTGGATGCTTAGGGGGAGTTCCTGCACCAGTAAATGGGCATTTAGATTGTTCTTTAACTAGTTCACTACTCATAAATGTAGTTTATAAGTATTCTAAAGTAGTGTCAATATGTTGTAAATGACGCAATTTAATTTAATCAAATTTTAATAATTGATTTTAATTACTATTTGCAATTTTAACTAATACTTCTACTGAAGTAATTTTTTTTCCAGGAATTTTTTTTTTAATTTTTATCTCTCCAACATCACTAACTTCCAAATCTATAAGTTGATTAGTGTTTTGGTTAAAAAAATGATGATGATTTGATACATTTGTATCAAAATAACTCTTATCATTATTTATTGAAATTTCCTTTATATAGCCTTTTTTTTTAAAAGCATGAATCGTATTATAAATTGTAGCTAATGAAATTTTATTATCATATCTATCATCTAAGGATTGAGCTAAATCATTTATAGTAAAATGAAAAGTGTTTTTCCTATCAAATAATAACTTGCAGATATTAATTCTTTGCCTTGTAGGTCTTAAACCAGATGATCTTAATTTTTGTATAAAAATATCACTATTGCTCATTTTTTTGCCTAATTTATAACTTTTTTTGTGAATTTGTATATTATAATAATGCTAAATAAAGTAGTAAATACATTAATTTATGATTAAAAAATCATCTTATAGCTATAAAGAGCTAATAGATTGTGGAAACGGTAAGCTTTTTGGTCCAGGAAATGCTAAATTGCCCCTTCCCCCAATGCTGATGTTTGATAGAATATCAGAAATTAAGGAAAATGAGGGTGCATTTAAAAAAGGATTAATTAAAGCAGAACTAGACATAAAAGATAGCTTATGGTTTTTTGAATGTCACTTTAAGGATGATTCAGTGATGCCAGGATGTTTAGGATTAGATGCTATGTGGCAACTTGTTGGTTTTTATTTAGGATGGCTCGGAAACCCCGGAAAAGGGAGAGCTTTGGGAGTTAATAGTGTAAAGTTTACTGGAGAAGTATTGAAAAATGTTAAATTAGCTTCATACGAAATAGATATGAAAAGAATTCTTATAAAAGAGGGCACTACGGTTGGTTTAGCAAATGGAATTCTAAAAGCTGATGGTAAAGATATTTATAGTGCGGAAAATTTAAAAGTAGGATTATTTAAATAATGAAAAGAGTTGTAATAACTGGAATTGGTGTTGTTTCTTGTTTAGGAAATAACCAAAATGAAGTTTTTGACTCTTTGATAAATACAAAGTCAGGAATAACATTTTCAGAAGAATATAAAGCTTACAATTTAAAAAGTCACGTTCACGGTTTACCAAATATTAATTTGGAAGATTACATTGATAGAAAAGTAATAAGATTTATGGGTGCTGGCTCTGCTTATAATTATATTGCTATGGATGAGGCAGTTAAAGACTCTGGTTTAGAAGAAAAAGATGTAAGTAATATTTTATCTGGTATGATTATGGGATCAGGTGGCCCATCAATTGAAAATGTTATTCTTGCAGCTGATAAAACAAGAGAAAAAAATCCAAAAAAAATGGGACCATTTATTGTTCCTAGAACTATGGCAAGCACAGCTTCAGCTACACTAGCAGTTCCGTTTAAAATAAAAGGTGTAAATTATACTATAAGCTCTGCTTGTGCAACGAGCGGACATTGCATTGGAAATGCAATGGAATTAATCCAGCTAGGAAAACAAAAAATAATTTTTGCTGGTGGTAGTGATGAAGTCCATTTTGCATTAACAGCAATGTTTGATGCAATGACTGCTTTATCATCAAAATATAATGATACACCTGAAAAAGCTTCAAGACCTTATGATAAAACCAGAGATGGATTTGTAATATCTGGTGGAGGAGGAGTTTTAGTTATGGAAGAATATGAACATGCAAAAGCAAGAGGAGCAAAAATATATGCTGAAATAACTGGTTATGGAGCGACTTCTGACGGATATGATATGGTAGCACCATCTGGAGAAGGAGCAGTAAGATGTATGCAAATGGCTTTAAATACAAGTAAAAATAAAATTGATTATATAAATACGCATGGAACATCTACACCAGTTGGAGATATTACAGAACTCAGTGCTGTTGGAGAAGTTTTTAAAGATAAAATTCCAAAGATAAGTTCAACAAAGTCACTATCAGGACATTCTTTGGGAGCCACTTCTGTTCATGAAGCTATATATAGTTTAATAATGATGAAAAATAATTTTATTTCTGCTTCGGCAAACATTAATGATATAGATGAAGGTGCAAAAAAATTTCCAATTGTTACAAGTGTTGAAAAAAACCAAAATTTAAACGCTATAATGTCCAATAGTTTCGGCTTTGGTGGAACCAATGCAACTTTAGTATTTGAAAAAGTTTAATCTATGAGTCTGATGAAAAATAAAAAAGGTTTAATCATGGGAGTTGCTAATGAAAGATCCATTGCATGGGGTATTTCACAAAAACTCGCAGAAGCTGGAGCTGAACTAGCTTTTACTTATCTTGGCGATGCACTTAAGAAAAGAGTAATACCCTTAGCAGATAAATTAAATTCAAAAGTCACTTTTAGTTGTGATGTCGAAAAGAAAGAGGAGGTTGTTAAACTTTTTGAGGACATTAAGACGAAATGGGGTGAAATAGATTTTGTAGTTCATGCGGTA
>MDTG01293277.1_pt1 | contig 19319 bp, 18 predicted proteins | sample 811421 | NCBI WGS metagenome assembly MDTG01 (sample SAMN05326645, study PRJNA326480) | marine metagenome | isolation source: seawater | place: Pacific Ocean: South East | collected 2011
GATCCACCCCAGTCCTTTTGTATTTTTGAACTCGTTTCCAAAATCTGAAAGCAATTGCATGCCAACACATATACCCAAAAAAGGTTTTTTTATCTCATGGACTTGTTTTTGAATGATCGAAATATCTAATTTTTGTTTCAATTTTTCCATTGATGATCCATAGCTTCCAACACCTGGTAAAACAATATGTGAACTATTAATAATTTTATTATTTTGATTTGATATTGTTGCATTATATCCAAGGGACAAAAAAGCATTTAAAACAGACATTACATTCCCAGATCCATAATCCAATATACAAATATTTATATTTTTAGAATTCATAGGTATTTTTTAGTTTAACCTTTGAAATGTTTTAACGCTCATAGGATATTTTAAACTTATAGCTTTTAAATCTCCCTCCTCATAATCTTTTATTTTACTAAATATTTTATTTAAGATTTTATTATAATATTTAAGATGTGAAATATTATGAGCCATACTCGAATAAAATATGGTTGATCCTATAATATTATTTTTTAACAATGTTTCAGTCATGTAAGATTTGTATAATTCGTGATTTTTAGATAGAAAATTTAAGTTTAATAGAGCAGGCAATCCAGTAACTTTAATCTTAATATTGTTTTTTTTTGCAATCTTTTTCCAAAGTTTTTTAACTTTTAAACCATAGTTTTTTACGTATAGCCATGATTTTTTTTTATTCATTTCATCAAGTGATGCTAAAGCAGCTACAAAGCCAACTCTGTCTGTCCAAAAAGTACTACTTATAAATGTTTTATTAATTGAATTCATAATTTTAGATTTTCCCATAATTGCAGTTATTGGATATCCATTTCCAAGTGCTTTCCCTAAAATTAATATATCAGGTAATAAATTAAATTTTTTACAAATTCCCCCAAAAGTCTCTCTAAATCCTGAAGTACATTCGTCAAAAATTAAAACTATATTTTTTTTTTCACAATAACTTTGAATTTTTTTTAAAAAATTATTTCTAGGCATTTCATTTCTTATAACTTCCATTTTTACGATTCTAATTTTATTTTTATTAACTATTTTTTTAAAATTTTTAAAATCGTTATATTTAAATGGAAAAATCGTATTTTTTAAATTTCGAGGGACTCCGCCTATACTTAGGTTTTCAATTAATAATTGATCTAGGTTTTTTTTTGACTTAAGATTGGTAGCTAAATACCAATCATACCATCCGTGATAGCCACAAATAGCTACTTTATCAGTGCCTGTAAATGCTCTGGCTAGTCTAATTGCGATTGCATTTGCTTCACCACCAGATTTAGCAAATCTTAACTTAGCATCGTCCCAATTATGCATTTTCTTTAATTTTTCAGCCAAGTAGACTTCCTCAGGAGCATTTAAGCTCGACATATTAGATTGATTTATAGCATTTATTACCTTTTTATTTACAAATCTATTTGAATAACCAAGAAGATTTGTCCCTACGCTCATAGTTGAAAAGTCTATATATTTTTTATTATTTAAATCCCAAATATAACAATCTCGAGCTTTTTTATAATATGTTGGCCATCCTCCTGGCATGAAGAAATTTGGATTTTTTGATATTAGTAAATTTCCACCAGCTATAGCTTTATTTGCAGATTGCCATAATTTGTATCCAGAATTACTTTGGTCAAACGAAAAAAAATTTTTATTTTTTACGATATCGATAATTTGAGATAATGTAAAAAGGTTTTTATTTCCAATTTTTTTTAAAAGTGATTTTATTTTATAATAATCTTGAGATGTATCCAAAGTTAGTCTAATTTTTGATAAATCCTCATTATTATACAAATTTTCTTTTTTAATTTTTTTGTTTCTTTGAATATATGTGGTCACATGTTCTTTTTCGTATTTGGTTTTTGCACTTTTAAATGTTTTTATTAATGTTTTCATTTTAAATATTTCAACATCCATTCCATCAGGAAAAGTTGGAGGTGTTATATTTGAGGCATACTCACATTTTTTCGATTTAAATAATTCTATAACTCTATCAATAATTTTATAATCAATTAAAGGACAATCTGCTGTAAATCTGACTACGGCGTCAGGTTTCTCTTTTTTTGCACATTCATAAAATCTTGATAAAACATTTTTTTCACTTCCTCTAAAATAATCTATTTTATTTTTTTTTAGTAATTTAACTAATTTATCATCTTTATTATTATTTGATGTTGCAACAATTATTTTACTAATTTTTTTTGATTTCTTAATTCGTTTGTATTGGAAAATTATAGATTCACTTTTTCCAAATTTCTTCATAATTTTGTTTGGAAATCTAGAACTATTACATCGAGCTTGAATTATAGCTAATATTTTCATCTTATTCTAATATTAATACCAGAGTTTTTAATTTGTGAGCGAGTCTGAAGTGGATTTTGATCCCTAAAAGCAAAAAAAGTCCCACTTGCAATTCCTTCTACATCAGTTTTTAAAAAGCAATCCTGAAAATGTTTAGATAAACCACATCCGCCTGATATTAAAAGGGGAATATCTAATTCTTTTGAGAATTTTTTAGCACTTGAAATATCTAGACCTCTTTCTGATCCATCTAAATTTATATTTGTTAACAGAACCTCTCCAGCTCCAGAAACTTCCAATTTTTTTAAATATTTTGACATATTAATTCTTATAAATTTATTTTTAATTTTAATAAAATATTCATTTTTTTTTACAACATAATCAATTGAAATTACAACTGATTGTGATCCATAAACTTTAACAATCTCACTTATTATTTTTGGTTTTAGGTAGGCTTGTTTATTAATAAGTATTTTGTCAGAGCCATTATCCATTAAAAATTTTACATCATCTAAACTTTTAATGCCCCCACCAATTGTTAAGGGCATAAAGGTTTCAGACGACATTCTATGTAGAAGGTTTTTTATATTATTATTTTTTAATTTTATATTATTATCTATAAATATAATTACTAATTCGTCTGCTAATTGGCTTTCATAAATCTTTGCTTGAGAAACAGGATCACCAACAATTTTATGTTTCAAAAACTGCTGCGTAGAGACAGTTATAAAATTTTTATCAATTCTTTTTAGTAAAAGTTTAGGTATCAATCTTTTTTTAACCATAGTAATTAAAAAAATATTTTAAGAATTCCAAACCATTTTTTTGGCTTTTTTCTGGATGGAACTGGCAAGCTAAAATATTATTCCTCTGTACAACACTTGTAAATTCTACTGAATGTTTAGATTTACACAACGAAAATTTTGAATTTTTTAAAAAATACGAATGATCAAAATAAAAATCATACGAGTAACCCTTTTTAAAATAATTACAATTTTTTTTAAATTTTACTTCATTCCAACCCACATGGGGAATTTTAAAATTTTTTGAATTAGGAAACTTTGAAAATTTCTCTTTAAAAATTGATAATCCATTTTGATTTGGGCTCTCATCACTTCTATTAAATAATAATTGGAAGCCAACGCAAATACCTAACAAAGGCTTTTTTAATTCATTTTTTTTTAATAAATTGTAAATAAAACTTTTCTTTAATTTTTTCACACAATTACCAAACGCACCAACTCCTGGCAAAATAACATAATCAATATCTTTAAAATCGCTTTTTTGGTTAAGCATAACAGTTTCATAACCGATATAATTTATTGCAGATGCAATGGATCTAATATTTCCTGAGTTATAATTCAATATGCCAACTTTTTTAATCAAAATTTACCGCTATTTTTAAGAATATTATTTGAAGTCTTTTTATCTAAAGCACCTTCTTTAGACCAAAGTTTGTAATCGTTAGTTTTTTTACCTTTTTTTGTTAATTTATGATTATGTTTATAAGGAGAAACCTCATGAGATATAGCTATTTCCATAAATTTCTTTTCACTGATTCCGATAAAATCTAAAAATAAATCTAGGCTTGGAGGTCTTTTACCCTCAAATTCTTTTTTTATTTTGTTTGCTTGCTTTTTATTTAATCTTTTATTTCTTAAATCTATAGCAGCTAAATGCGTTGGTCTTGAATATCCTCTTTTGATATATTTTAAGTAATCTCTTACACCTTGCATATAACATTCAATTTTTTCATAGCTGTAAATCTTAGGTACGTTTTCAACTTCGTCTCCTTTCCAACCAAGCTCAGTTCTTATAATTTTTGATTGTTTTTTAACATCCCATTTAATATAGCTACCAAGGCAAATAGAAAGACATTTTATTTCTCTTAAAGATTTTTCTGAAGGGTATATAAATGGTTTTAAATCTCTAATTTTTAATTCTCCCTTAAGTCTTAAATACATATCCTCAGCATTTATTCCTAGGTTTACAAATCTATTAAATCTTTTTTCGTCTACTAACTCATCTGAGTCGTATCCATAATAAGCTGTATATTCTGAGGATGGCTCACCCCATATAATTAATGGGATTTTTTTTTCTACAGCCACTCTCATCGGGTAAGAAAAAATACCAGTGTGGCAATGCCAGCAAAAATCGCCTTTTTCAATAAGAGACTGTAACATCAACTTTTGGACAACTTTCCAGTTAGGTGTATATGTTTGAATATCTACACCAAGATTTCTTGAAATATTCTTAACATTATTTTCTAAATTTGGTCTAAAAAAACCATGATCAAATCTTACCACCAAAGGTTTAAGATTGTATTCTTTAACCAAATAATACAATGTCCATGTACTATCTTTGCCCCCACTAAAAGGAACTATACAATCATATTCTTGATCTTTTTGAAAAGTTTTAAATTTATTTATTATTTGATTTAATTCCTTTTTTTTTGAGTTCCAATTTATTTTAGATTTTGTTTTAAAATTATAGCATATGGAACAATTTCCTTTTTTATCGAATGAAATAGTTTCGTGAGTTTCTGGCAACAAACATGTTTTACAACTTTTCATAAATTTTCCTCTAAATTACTAATATCTTTTTTTCTTTAGTAAGAAAAGAAGATATATATCTTGATTATTATTTAAAGTGCTTTCCAAGTAATATCTCCCCAGTTCTTTTTTTTGAATTTAACTTCCAAAAAGACTTTTGAAAACCTTCAATTTTCCATCCAGCTTTTAAAAATATTTTTTTTGAAGCAATATTTTCCTCATAACATCCAGCGCATAATTTTTTAAGTTTTAATTTTTTTTTTGCAAAATTTGTAGTTAACTTTATAGCCTTGGTACCATATCCTCTGCCCCAAAATTTTTTTTCTCCAAGCAGAAGTCCAACCTCAGCCCTTTTATGAATCCTGCTAGTTATAAAAATTTTTATATTTCCGATATGAAAATTATTATCCTCTAAAAAAATTCCAAAGAGAACAATATTTTTTGAATTACTACAATATTTGATGAATTTTTTTACATCATTTTTACTTTGTTTTTTAAATCGAATTTCTAAAAATTTATTTACTTTCTTGTCATTTACCCAATTATAATAATTTGGATTAAAATTTTTTAAACTTAATTTTTTTAAATAAATGCTAGATAATTTTTTCATATATCATTCCTTAAAAATTTCATTGCACTATCGATATACTTATATGGAGTATAAAGTCTTTGACCAATCTTAATCTTGTTTACAATATTATTATTTTTCTCATCAAATATATTTTTTGTAATAATAATACATTTATTTAAAGCAATATAAACAAAGCCTCCATTTTTATTTACAATAAGGCCTTTTGAAAATTCTCCAAAATTTACTTTAATTTTTTTCAATTTATAAATTTTCTTAATAAAGATTTTTTTATTTTTTATAAAAGTTTGTGCTCCTTTATATGGATCATCAAAAGCATTAATAAAGTTAAAAATATCTTTATCATTATAGTGCCAATTTATATAAGAATTTTCTGTACTTTTTAATCTAGGAAAAAATAGGGAATTTTTTTTTTTAAAAGTTTTAAGATTAAACCAAGAGTTAAGTTTTACTTTTCTGTAAAACATTTTTAAAACCTCTAATTCCTTTTTGCAGGAGTAATTAAAAAAATCAATTGGTATCTTAAGTGAACTTGGATAATTATAATTTTTTCCAAATAAAAACATATTTGTATCACTTTTTCCCTGTATTGTGTTTGCATCTATATTTTGAATATATGCGCCACCAATTCTGCTCTGATTAATAATCATCCAAGTGTAATGTGCTCCACCCCTATACATGGGCATTGGTATCCCCATAAAATCTAATGCTCTATTTTTATATAATCTTAGAATTTTTAAATCGATCTTCCAGGGTTCACCAAAACCTATAATTAAACTATTGATTGGATTTAAATTTAAAAAAAATTTATTTTTATTTAAATTTTCAGTTAAAAAAAACTTGATACCAGATTGACTTAACATCAATTTAAGTTTCTTTTTACCAAATATTTCATTTGCTTGTCGCTTATTTAAAAAAAGAGAAAATTTAACCTTTTTTGCCTTCAAAAATTTACAAAAATTCAATGAGTTTAAAGATCCTCCCAGAATTATAAAATGTGATATCTTTCCTAACTTAAATTTTTTATTCAACTTTAATTTCCTTTAAGATATTTTTATTTTTTAAGATTTTTGCATATTTTTTTAGTTCAACTAATTTAAACTTTGAACTTAGCGCAAAATCTAGCAGTGTTTTACTTCCGTCTGAATAAGTAACTAAATAATCTATAATGGATCTAGCATTATTATTTTGTATTTTGTCCTGAAGGCCATAATTAGAATAAGATGGCTCCCCATCAAAATTATAAATATATCTTCTTTCTGAATCAACAATTTCTAAAACTCTATTAATTACATTTAAACTTTGAATCATATTTTTTAGTGAGACAAAATCTTTATTATCTAAATGTGTATCATATTCTGTGTATGTATTTAATATAGATCTAGAAAAATTTCCCATGTTACATTTATATCCAAGAGAATTATATGCTTTTTCATTTCCTGAAAATCCAGTGCTTGTTTCAAATTTTCTTAATTTAATTTTTAAAAGCTTATCTTTTTTTTTTAAATATTTGATTGATTTATCAAATATAGTATTTCCGCTTCTTGACTCTTTATAATTAAAATATTTTCCATATCCTAAATTTGTAAAACAAGATCCGCCAAGAATATTTTTATTTTTTTTTATTCTTTCAAGCATAGATAATGGCCCTATTGTTTCAGGGGTAAACAAAATTCTATACGAAAAATAATTATTTTTCTTTAATAGGAATTTTACTACAGATAAAATTACAGCAATTGCCGAAACATTATTACCTAACGACGGACAACTTATTACAGAGTCAATTAAAATTTCTTGTTTTGACTTACCTTTAATAAATAACTCACCAATCTGTAAATCAGAATTATACTTTTTTGAAACTATTTCAATCTCATATAAAGATTTTTTATTTAATTTCAAAAATTGATTGTATGACATAGAAAGCCCCCATGTATTTGTATAGGCAACATTATTCAATGGTACGCTTTTTTTATTTTCTTTTTTATAATAAATATGTGACTTAAGCTCATTAAATTTTAATTTTTTTTTAATAGAAACACTATTTTGCCAAATAAAAAATTTATTATCTTTATAATTTAAAATATTTTTTTTGTTTCTTTTTAAAATTCCTTTTATAACTTTTCTATAGGTAGGAATTCTCCAACTTTTTATTTTTTTCCCATATTTATATTTTATAATTTTGATACCAAGTTTTTTTTTTAAAAAAAAAATTGTTTTTTCAGTTTCACTTCCATTGTAACTTGAAAAATTTTTATACAATGTAAGGAAATCAGCCCAAATTTCTTTTCCAATATTTTTATCATTAAAAAGAGATGTTTCGTTATTTGTCATTTTAATTGTGTGATTAATTTACTTTTTTGTAAGATTTTTGCTGTCCTTATTAATGAAATCATTTTAAGACCTGATTTTTTAGATATATCAAATAAATCATGTTTGCCATCAGAATAGTTTAAGATCCACCATATTGAAATTTCATCTAAATCTCGTTCTTTTTTCGATAGAGTTCGAAACAAATTTCTTTTACTGAGGAATGGTTCTCCTTGATTATATTTATTATTGTAATAGTGATTGTTTTCAATATTAAATACTAAATTTAATAAATCATTTACTGTTCTTTCCATTTTTTCAAAAGACATAATAGATTTATTATCTAATGAAGTATGATACTCTGAATATTTTGTATAAATACTTCTTGAAAAAGATGCAAAAGGTAAGTTAAAACCAGGAGAGCAGTATTGTCTCTCATCACTTCCAATTGCTGGATTAAATTTAATTATATTTGTATTTTTTTGATCATTCATTAAATTTATTCCGGCCTTATCTGCAAGAGTATTTTCTCTTCTACTTGTCTTAAAAGTATAATGGGATTTATCGCCAATGCATGACAATTGAAAACCCGCAATTAATTTATTTTTTAATACTTTTCCATACTTGGAGAGATAAGATATTGAGCCAATAGTTTCTGGTAAAATTACAAATCTATATGTAAATCTAGGGTTTTTAAATTTCCTTTTAAATTCCGAGGCTAAATAAGTAAGTACCAAGGGACCAGATAATTCATTATTTGCCATTGAGGGGTGGCAGAGGTAGCTTGAAAACATTATTTCTTTAGATGATTTTCCTTTTATGATATCTTCACCAATAGTTAATTTACCTTTCTTAAATGAACTATCGATTAAAACATCATAAATTCCTTTTTTTTTTAGTTTTTTGTACTGATTAAAGGATAAACAAAATCCCCATGTTTTTTTGTAATACGAAGTTAAATAAGGAACTGCATTAGGGCTATTTTTGAGGAAAAAAATATTATTTTTTAAATCTTTAAAAGTAAGTTTTTTTTTAATTGCTGATGAATAACCAATGACATGTAGATTATTTTTTTTAAAATCTATTATTTTTTGTCCCTTATATTTAATATATGCATTTTTGATATTCCATTCTTGAGGTATTACCCAGTCAAAAACTTTAGTACCAGACTTAAAGTGTATTTTTTTAAAAGAGTTGATTTTTGAGAGTATATCTAATGAGGCTTGATAGCCATCTCCAGTAATACTTCTGCACAAGGGCCAAAGTTTATCAAATGTTTTCTCAATTTGTTTTTTGATCATTATTCGTTTAATTTAAATTCTATTCATAATCTAAAAACTCAATAGAGTGTATTTCAGATATTTCTGATGAAAGCTGTAAAAATCTAGAAATTTTTTTTTCTTCATCAAAAATTATTATTCCAGAATCTATTGAGGTATTATTATTTACTCCTAGGTTTCTTGAAAAATTTCTATTTTTGCTTTGACCAATAAAAAAATAGTTTCCATCATGCGCTAATCCTCTCGTGAAACCTGGAAATGTTGCAATTGTATTAAAATTATTTCCTTTTAGGAATCCTCGTAAAGAATCTAGAACATAAAAGGATCCATTTATTATTTTAGGATTATGAGGCATCCAAAGATTATCCAAAATAGTTGAAGATGGTCTTTTTTTAATTAAATCAATTTCTAAAATTGCACCATCAAAAGAGTCTAATTTCCAATTACCACTTTTAGAAAACATTGAAACATAAAGACTGTTTTTATAAGACACACAGTCATTAGCATGGTGGCATGCAGTTTTTTCATTTTTCATCTTATCAGAAATTTTAATTTTTCCCTTTATTTCAAATTTTTTATCCAAAACTAATATTGAATCTTGATATGAGCACACTACATAAAATTCTGATCTACTTTCATTAAAGTGTATACCGTGTCCTCTACTATTTTTTGGCAATTTTTTCGATCTTAAGATTTTAAAAGACTTACTAAACTCAAAAATTCCTAAATCTGCATCAACAGATACAAAATTATTATTATATTTTATTATCCCATAACAATTTCCACTTATTTTTTTTTTATACGTCCACTTAGTGCCATTTAATTCTAAAAGATAAATTCCACCCCCACTAAGAGGATCATTTTTTTTTGGTGAACCACTTGAAAATATAATTTTTTTCTCCATTTTTTCTAATTCATCAATTGATCTAAGATCATTCAAAACTGGAGAAACAGTAAATTCATTTTGTTTAAATCCATATTTACTTAATTGATTAGCTACATCTGTATAAGAGGTTGTACATATAATTATAAAATATTTTTTACTTAAATTTTTTATATTTATAGGGTTTTTAATTTGAAAATTAGTTTGTTTTTTCCCCCAATGATTTGATGCATTATCAACAATAAAAACTATTTTTTTTTTATCAATTATTCTGAGGGTTTTTTCGGCTATATTTCCAGCTCCAAATAAAACAATTTTTTTACCTTTTGTTAAAGTATTTATGTCTTTTAAAGAAGAGAATGAAATTTTTTTATTCATAAATTTTAATTACCATGCATTAAGTTTACTTTATAATCTTTTTTAAAATCTTAATAACTTTATCAACCTTTTTTTTTGTTAGTCCATAATAGATTGGAATACTTATTGCAGTCTCTGAATATCTTTCGGCAACTGGATAATCACCTTTTTTAAATCCCATTTTTTTATACAGTGGATGTAAGTGAATTGGTAAATAATGAAGATTTATACCAATTCCATTAGATAAAATTTTTTTGAAAATCTCATCATATTTTTTTAAATTTTTGGTTCTTAATTTAATAACAAATAAATGAAATGTTGAAACTACGTTTTTGTTAATAGAAGGCAAATCAATGTTTAAATTCTTAAGTCCATCAAAGTAGTAATCTGCAATGGTATTTCTATACTTAACAAATTTTGTAATTTTTTTAAGTTGTGAGTTTCCTAACGCAGCCTGAATATCATTTAAACGATAATTAAATCCTAAATATTGTTGTTCATAATACCACTTTGAATTTATTTTTTTTTTTAAATAATTTAAATTATTTACTATCCCATGTGTTCTCAAGTTTAAAAGCATTTCATAAATTTTTTTATTATTTGTTGTTATTACACCACCTTCACCTGAGGTAATCGTTTTTACTGGATGAAAACTAAAAACGGCTATATCTGACCACTTACAACTTCCAACTTTTACTTTTTTATAAGAAGCCCCTAATGAGTGAGATGCATCCTCTAAAATTTTAAACTTATACCTTTTTGAGAGTCTAAATATCTCATCTTGCAAAGTGGGTTGCCCAGAAAAATGAACGGGAACTAAAATTTTTGGTAATTTTTTAAACTTTTTTGCTTTTTCTAATTTTTCTTCTAATTTTTTTATTGAAATATTATTTGTATTTATATCTATGTCTACAAAATCCAATTTTGCTCCACAGTGTAAACCACAAGACGCCGAAGCAACAAATGTATTTGGTGTAGTCCAGAGAATATCATTTTTTTTCAGACCTAATGCTAAACAAGACAAATGAAGACCCGCTGATGCACTACTTACTGCTACAGCATATTTAGAACCGACAAATTTTGACAAGTTTTTTTCAAAAATACTTACATTTGGTCCTTGAGTTAAAAAATCTGATTTTAAAACTTTAACAACTGTTTTAATATCAGATTTATCAATAAATTGCCTGCTATAAGGTATTATCATTATAAAGTTTTTTAATAATATTTTTTAGTTCACTTGAACTTAAAAATTTTTTATTAGTATTACTTTTATAGGAGAATAGTTTATTTTTATTTTTTTTTCTTGCTCTCTCTAGAGTACTAATTATAAAATAATCTTTTTTTTCTTGTATATTTAAACTCTCTGTCTCTGAAATTATTTCCTCATGAATTTTCTCACCTGGTCTTATTCCAGTAAATTTAAAATTAGCTTCAGGAGCAATTGTTTTTGCCAGGTCGATTAATCTATAACTTTTCATTTTTGGAACATAAATTTCTCCTTTTTTTGAGTTTTTTAATGCAAGCATTACTAGCTCAACTGCTTTTTCCAATGTAATATTAAATCTTGTCATATATTTATCGGTTAATTCAATTTCTTTTTTATTTTTATTTTTAATTAAAATCGGAATAATTGAACCTCTACTTGCAACAACATTACCATATCTAACCAAAGAGAATGAAATCTTCTGGTCTCCAAACATATTGTTTGCGCTTATTAAAAGTTTATCAGCACATAATTTTGTTGCTCCATATAAATTTATTGGAGAAACCGCTTTATCAGTTGATAATGCTACTACTTTCTTAACAGAATTTGCAACCGCAGCCTGTATAACATTTTCTGTTCCTTGAATATTTGTTTTTATAAATTCAAAAGGGTTATATTCAGCAGTATCAACCTGTTTTAAAGCTGCTGCATGAATAATATAATCAACTTTATTAAATGCATTTATAAGTCTATCTCTTTCTCTAATATCACCAATAAAGTATCTCATTGTTTTATAATTTTCTTTGAAAATTTTCTCATTTTTCATCTCATGCTGTTTAAGCTCATCACGGCTAAGAATAATTATTTTCTTAAAGCTTTTTTTTTTTAATAAATGCCTTGCAAAAGATTTCCCAAAAGATCCTGTGCCGCCAGTTATTAATATAGTTCCTTTTTTATTCATAATCATAGCATGTATATTCTGAAAAAAACAAATTTGAAAGCTTTTTTATTGACCGTTCACAAATTGAACAATATAGTGTTCAAATTATGAACAAGTATCAAGATGATGAAAATAATTTAGGCCTTCTTAGAAAACTTCAAAAGAGCCCTAAATCCACCCAAAGAAAACTATCAAAAGACCTAGGTTTAAGTCTAGGAAAAATAAATTACTGCATGAAGGAATTAAATAAAAAAGGTTTTGTTAAAATAAAAAATTTTAAAAATAGTAAAAATAAGCTGAATTATTTTTATGTTCTTACACCAAAAGGTATTAATTATAGAATTTATCTTACGGCGAAATTTATGAAACGTAAAATGAAAGAATACGACGAATTAAAAAAAGAAATTTAAAAAAATTTTATTTTTAATGATAAAAAAAATTTCTATAATCGGATTAGGGTACGTTGGCAGTTCATTGGCTGCAGCAATAGCTTTGTCGAATAAAAATCAAAATAAAATTATTTATTGTATCGAAAATAGTAATTCTTATGGAAATTCTATTATTAAAAAATTTAACAAAGGCAAATTCCCATTTGAGTCAGCTGATAAGGAACTTGTTATTAAATTTAAAAGAGCAATAAAAAAAAATAATAATTTTAGGGCATTTACAGATTTAAATAAGATTAAAGAGTCAGACATTGTTGTGATAAGTGTGGGTTTTGAAATTAATCATAAAAAATTCGAAAAAAATTTAAAAAATATATTATTTCTAATTAAAAAAGTTTCTTACTTAATAAATCCTGAGTGCTTAATTTTTTTACAAACTACTTTACCTCCTGGAACTACTGAACATAAAATTATACCGGTAATAAAAAAAATTTTTAAAAAAAGACAAATAAATAAAAATCCAAATATTGCATATTCATATGAGAGAGCGATGCCGGGCAAAGATTATTTAAATTCTGTGAGTAATTTTTGGAGAGTTTATTCAAGTTCAAATTCATATGCTGGAAGCTTATGTGAAAAATTTTTAAAAACTTTTATCAATACAAATAAATTTCCGTTAACTAAACTAAAAGATATAACTTCATGCGAAACTGCAAAAGTGTTAGAGAATACATATCGAGCAGTAAATATAGCTTTAGTAGATGAGTGGACAAAATTCTCCCAAAAGTTAAATTTAAATTTATACGATATAATTGAAGCCATAAGAGTCAGGCCCACGCATAACAACCTTAGATATCCAGGTTTAGGTGTTGGTGGATACTGCCTGACTAAAGATCCAACTTTTGCTGAAGTCTCTGCTAAAAGTATATTTAAGTTAAAAGATTTAAAATTTCCAATATCAAATCTAGCAATAAATATAAATAGCAAGATGCCTAGTTTTTCATTTAATTGGATTGAGAAGATTACAAAAAATTTTAAAAATAAAAAGACTTTACTTTTTGGATTAAGTTATAAAAATGATGTTGGAGATTTAAGATTTTCTCCAAGTATAAAATTAGCCAAATACCTAAAAAAAAATAAATTCAAACTTAATTTTTTTGATCCACATGTATCGCAAAAAGAATTAAAGACTGTAAAAAAAATAAGTAAATATGATAGTCTTGTAAATTATAAAATATTTATTTTTTCTGTTAATCACTCAACTTTTATTAAAAATAAGATTATAAAAAAAATCCCAAAAAACAGTTTATTAATTGATTTGGTAAATTTTTTTGAAAAGAAAAAATATATTTCTGAATTCAAAAAAAAAAATATTACATATAGAGCATTAGGTAAATAATTATGAAAGTTTTAATAATTGGAGGTGCAGGATTTATTGGATATCACTTAGCAAAAAAATATCTAGATAATAACCACCATGTTGAAATCATAGATAACTTTTCAAGAGCAAGTAAAGACTCCGAAATAATTCATTTGAGCAAAAATAAAAATTGCAAAATTAATAATTTAGATTTAATTAACAAAAAGATTAAATTATCTAATAACTTTGATATTATTTATAATTTAGCTGCAATAGTGGGTGTAAAAAATGTAAATAAAAGCCCAGAGTTAGTACTTAAAAATAACTATTTAATCCTGTTAAAAAGCTTAGAAATTGCCGAAAAACAGAAATCGCTAAAAAAATTCTTTTTTATGTCAACTAGTGAAATCTATGCAGGCACATTAGAATACTTTGGTCTTAATTTTCCAACAAAAGAAAATACACCAATAACTATATCTAATATCTTTAGTAAAAGAACAACATATATGCTTTCTAAAATACATGGGGAGGTTCATTGTATAAACAAAAAAAATTTACCCTACATAATTGTTAGACCTCACAACATTTATGGACCAAGAATGGGATATGCCCATGTAATACCAGAACTAATAAAAAAAATAGAAAAGGGCTCAAAGCCAATTTTAATTAAATCATCTAATCACAGTCGTACTTTTTGTTACATTGATGATGCCATTGATATTTTGTATAAAGTTTCAAAATCTAAATATACTAAAATAATTTTTAATTTAGGATCAGATGACAAATGCATTCAAATACTTTCTCTTGCAAAGAAAATTTCTAAAATTTTAAACAAAAAAATTGAATTAATTAAATCAACAAATGAAATAGGGTCTCCATTCAAAAGAATCCCAGACATTGGATTTATAAAAAAAAATTTTAAGACAAAATTTGTAAAAATTGACGAAGGATTATTAAAAACTTATAATTGGTATAGAAAAAAATTATGATTTCTCTAAACGAGCCTTTTCTAGTTGGAAACGAAAAAAAGTATTTAAATGAAGCAGTAAAATCTACCTGGGTATCTACCAATGGACATTTTTTGAAAAAATTTTGTAATAAAATTAATTCTATTCTTAAAATTAAATATTCATTTCCTTGCTCTTCCGGAACGTCTGCTTTACATCTTGCTTTGTTATCTGTTGGAGTTAAAAAAAATGATGAAATAATTGTTCCCTCTTTAACTTTTATTGCTCCAATCAATGCAGTAAAATATGTAGGTGCAAATCCAATTTTTATGGATGTACAAGAAGATCACAATTTAAATATAAAAAAAACTATAGAATTTTTAGAAAAAAAAACTTACTACAAAAAAAACAAATCATGGAACAAAAAGACAAATAAAAATATATCAGCAATAATTATTGTTCATATGTGGGGTCATTGCTCCAATATTTATAAACTAATTAAATTTTGTAAGAAAAGAGGAATCAAAGTTATAGAAGATGCAAGTGAGGCTCTTGGCTCAAAATATTTAATTAATAATAAAAAAAAAATAAGCCTTGGTTGTTTAGGTGATGTTGGATGTTTATCATTTAATGGAAATAAAGTTATTACAACTGGTTCTGGGGGAATGGTAGTTTCAAATAACAAAAGTATTATTAAAAAAGCAAACTATCTGGGAAATCAAGCTAAAGATGATAGTTTAAGATATATACATAATAATATTGGATTCAATTATAAGATGAATAATTTACAAGCAGCAATGGGTTGTGCTCAACTAGAAAATTTAAGTCTCTTTTTAAAAAATAAAAGAAAAATTCATAAATATTATTTAAATAAAATTAATAAACTTGGTAATTTTTCAGTATTGGAGCCATCAAAAAAATGTTGGTCTAATAATTGGATGAATATTTTACAAATAAAAACAGATTTTGCTCTTACACCCTTTGATATTCACAAGTTTCTAAAAAAAAATGGTGTAGAAACTAGAATGATATGGTTCCCCAACCATTTGCAATCTAAATTTAAAAAATATCAAACCTATAAGATAAATTATGCAAAAAAAATTTTTAATAATAGTTTATGTCTACCTTCGTCAAGTTTCTTAACAAATAAACATATTCTTTTTATTGTAAATCTGTTAACAAAACTTGATAAAAAATATTTTAAATGAAAAGAAAATTATTAGTTATAGGAATTGGATCTATTGGAAAAAGACATATATCAAATTTTAAAAAATACTTTAAAGAAATTTACATTTTAGATAATAGACCAGATAGACTGAAAGAGGCCTGTTCATTGTTTAATATTACTGGACATTTCCAAAGTTTAAACAAAGCACTTAGTTTTACAAATTACGATACTTGTTTAATTTGCACCCCCCCTTCATCACATTTAGGTATAGCATTAAAGTGTGTACAAAAGGGAATACCTATTTTTATTGAAAAACCTTTAGGAATGAGCTGCAAAGGATGGAAGCAAGTTTCTGACATATGCAAAAGAAAAAAATTAGTGAACTACGTAGCCTACTGTCATAGATTTATAAATTATACGAATGATTTTTTAAAAATACTAAAAAACAAGAAAAAAATTGGTAAAATATATTCTATTAATTTAAATTGGTGTTCTTATCTCCCAAATTGGCATCCACATGAAAAATACACAAATTTTTATATGGCAAAAAAGGAACAAGGAGGAGGCGCATTATTAGATGATAGTCATGGAATAGATCTAATCAGATATTTCTTTGGCGAGGTAAAAAAGGTTAGTGCAAGAATTTATAATTTATCCGAATTAAAACTAACCAGCGATGATAGTTTTTATGGTTTTTTTGAAATGAAGAACAACGCAGTAGTACAAATAAAATTTGAGTTGTTTTCTAGAATAAATGATATTTCAATTACTGTTCACTCATCCAATGGAACATTTATATGGGATAGAGTAAATCATCAAATTGTAATGAAAGAAAAAAATAAAAAGATTAAAATAAAAAGATATAAACTTAATAATCTTATGAATATGTATACTGATCAAACAAAATTTTATTTTAATTTACTAAAAAAAAATAAAAAACATTTCAATACAATTGAAGATGCACTAAATACTCAAAAAATAATAGACAAATGTTTTTTATCAAGTAAAAAAAGAAGAATTGTTAATGTCTAAAGTGTTAGGTATTATATTGGCCAGGGGTGGCTCAAAAGGAATAAAAAATAAAAATCTTTTAAAGTTAAAAAAAAAAAACTTAATTCAATTAGCAATAAAAACTGCACAAAAAAGTAAACTATTAGATAAAATTATTTTTTCCTCAGACTCTTTAAAATTAATTAAAACCGCCAGAAAGGAAATAAAAGTTGATTATGTTAGGCCAAAATCATTAGCTACAGATAAAAGTAGCTCATATGACGTTGCAAGACATGTTGTTCATTGGTTAGAAAAAAAAAATAAAGACGTTTTTAAATATATTGTTTTGTTACAACCAACAACCCCATTCAGAACACCAAATGATATTGATGAATGCATTAAAAATGTAATGAAATATAAATTAAATGCTGTAATGACTGTGACTGACTCTGATTATCCTGCTCACTGGTTAATTAAAAAAAATAAGTTTAATATATTATCAAAACTAATTAAAACCAAAAAAAAAATTTTTACAAGACAAACTGCACCAAAAACCTTTAAGCCAAATGGTATGGTATATGTTTTTGAAAGAAATTTTCTACTTAAGCTTAAAGGAATATTACCACAAAAAAAAACAATGGGAGTTTATATTAATTATGAGAGATCAATAAATATAGATAATTATAACCATTATCTTTTAGCACAAATTTTAGCTAAAAAATATTTAAACTAAATCATTTTTATATATTGGTTCATCTTTAATTTTATTTTTTTTTAATTTTTTACCTAATATAATTTTATATTTCCATGGAGAAATATCATTTTCAGGTCTTAAAAAAATTATATCTTCCTTTTTTAAAATACTACCCTTTGCTTTATTTTTATTAAGATAAACGCCTCTTCTAAATATTTTAACCTGAGCTTCTTTTTCTAATCTTTTTAAAGTTTTATTGCCCTGTATTTTTTGAAATGATTTTGCAAATTCACAAATTGTTTTTAATTCATTATAATCTGCTGAAATTTTATGATCCCATCCATCCATTTTTTTGTTAATAGTAAAATGTTTTTCTATTAGTCTTGCACCGTTTGAAATCGCACCAATTGATGCAGTTATACCCGCATAATGATCTGAAAAACCTGTAGGTATATTAAATGTTTTACTTAATTCTTTTATTCTTAATAAATTAAGATCCTCAATCTTAGGTGGATAATTAGATACACAATGTAAAACTATTAATTTTTTATTATATTTTTTAATCAATTTAACAGCATTTCTGATCTCTTTTTTTGTTGCAAGACCAGTTGATAATACAATTGGCTTTTTCTGTTTAGCAATAAACTCAACAAGCTGATAATTATTTAAATCCATTGATGCAATTTTAAAAAATTTAACTTTTGTATTTTTCATAAAAAACTTTACTTCATCAATAGAAAAACAAGTTGAGCAAAAATCAATTTTTAATTTTTTGCAAAAATTATAAATTTTTTTAAATTCATCAAGTTTTAGTGTATATTTTTTTATATCTCTTTTAATTTTAGTATTTTTATTTAAAAAATTTTTTGAAAATAAGTTTGTATCGTTAAACGACTGAAATTTTACGCAGTTAGCCCCAGCCTTTTTAGCCTCAATGACAATTTTTTTTGCTAACAATAAGGAGCCGTTATGATTATTTCCAACTTCAGCAATGATGTAAGGTATTTTGAATTTTTTTAAAAACATTTGGTTAAAATTATTTTTCATTAAATTCCCACCATAAGTTATTTTTTTTTACTAGATTTTTAATCTTAACATTGAATTTTAATGCACTAAAATGATTTTTAATTATCCTATTAATTTGTTTAATATTTTTTTTATTCATAATAGTAGGTAATCTAGTTACGCTTTTTTCTCTGACATTATAATATGTATAAAATTTATTAGTAAAGGTAGCTTTAATTTTTTTTTTACGCATTACATAAGACCAAAAAAACCAATCAAATATTAAAATTTTTTTATTATAAGTGAATTTAATATTTTTTATCAGAGTCTTTGTAATTGCTGAA
>MDTG01273210.1_pt1 | contig 19318 bp, 15 predicted proteins | sample 811421 | NCBI WGS metagenome assembly MDTG01 (sample SAMN05326645, study PRJNA326480) | marine metagenome | isolation source: seawater | place: Pacific Ocean: South East | collected 2011
CAGATCGTGCACCATGTCGATGTCGGTCTTGGCGACTTTATGCAGTGAAACTTCCTGATTGGTGCATGCGAGCAAGCCACCTGCCACAGCACTCAAAATGGCCAGTCGGAGCCAGCAGATGATTCGCAGGCGATCTGCCTGCCCGGACTCACCCCCCATTAGTCCAGCCGTGAATAAGCCACCCCAATTGCATGCACAGCATCCTTGTATGCCAAAACATCAATCTGAGCCTAGCAATAATCCGGCACCCGTGCAGGCGAGCCGTTCAATCACGGCGTGCATAAATACCGTGGATACAATCGGGGCGCGGTCATCAGACAGCGCCCCGAATAGATCAAGCCAATCGAATGCTCCGCTCAACTCAGCACTCTGGGCGCTCGGCGGTATAGCGCTGCGCAGGATTCACCGCGGCACCGAGCTTACGCATGGCGGCCGCACCAATCAGCAGCGGATAATCGAAGTGACTGCGATCCGCCAGATTAACCTCAATGGTGCGTGACTCGTTGCCCACGCAAATTTCCATATCAATCACCGGCCGCTCTGCCATGGTCGGGCTGCTGTTGGGTTCATCACCTTCTTCTGCACGGTTCTTGATCAGCGCGACGCGCGTCAGCGGTTGCTCGAAAAGGGTTGGATCAGCATCTTTTGTTGCCAGACGAAAACGCACCCAGTCATCGCCATCGCGCTTGAAACGCTCGATATCCTTGGCCGAGAGCGATGATGTCATCGCGCCGGTATCCATTTTGGCTTTAAAGGTCTGGCCAACCTGAGGCACAGCAACATACTCGTAACGGCCGTACAAAGTTGGGTCACTGGCTGGTTCGTTCGCCATCACTGGCAGTGCAACTAACGCGATCAATGCAATTAAACTTCTCAAACCAAGTACTCCTCCTTAAATTCACGGTTTCGGACTCGTCTCGATTCGATTGGTTCAGCTTTTTTGCCTCAGACAGGAGTGGCGGGAAGATCCAACCAGAGTGCTTCAAGGTTGCGAAAGCCCCATTTTTCGGGGGCTTCACGGCTAATAATTTTATCGCGTACCGGGGTCTCAGCCAGATCAATGGTTTGCTGGATAATCGGCATCCGGGTTTCCGCCGAGTAGAAAACCTTGACCTTGGGCGCCAGCAACGAACCCTCGCCCTGCTCCAGCACCACGCCAAGACGACCACTCTGCAAGCGCACCAGCGAGCCGATCGGATAAATCCCCACCGCTTTGACAAAGGCGTGGAACATCATCTCGTCGAAGTGGCCTTTCCAGCTGGCCATGCGGCTGATTGAGGTAGCCGGGTCCCATGCCTTTTTGTAGGCACGATTAGAGGTGACGGCGTCATACACGTCGCAGATGGCGCCCATCCGCGCCATCACACTGATCTGCTCACCCTGCAGGCCGTGTGGATAACCCGTGCCGTCGTACTTCTCGTGGTGATGCATGCAAACATCCAGCGCCAGCGCACTGATCTGCTTGTTTTCCAGCAATATCTGGCCGCCCAGTATCGGGTGCTCCTTCACGGCCTCAAACTCTTCTTCGGAAAGTTTTCCCGGCTTGTTGAGGACGTTTTGCGCGACCGCCATTTTGCCGATGTCGTGAAGCAATCCGGCAAGCCCGGCTTCGCGAATCTGATCCAGCTCAAAATTCAGCTGACGCGCCAACGCGACCATCAGCGCACACACGGCAACGGAGTGCATGTAGGTGTATTCGTCAGCATTTTTCAGCCGCGCCAAACTGATAATGGCGCCGGGGTGGCGAATTACCGAGGCGGTAATTTCCTTGACCAGGTTATCGGCCTGCTCCGCTTGCAGGGCGCGGCCCATCCGCACATCGGCGAACATGTCGATAACCGCCTGCTTGGAACGCTCACAGATCAGGGCGGCACGCCTGATCTCGTCGGAGAACGGCGCCGGGCTGTAGTCTTCGTTGTCTTGCGTAGCCGGTGCTGCTTCTGCCTCGGCCTTGGCTACAGGTGCCGGCGTAACTGGTTCAGGTTCCAGCGGCGGCGTTTCGACAGGTGCAGCGGCACAGTCGAGCCCCTTGCTGATATCAATCAGCAATTCCTCAACTTTACTGGCGTAGATACGTTGCAGATCCTTGTCGGATTCCAGTAAGAAACTTTTCTTCCAGAACGGATGGTCAACCCAACTGCCACAGAAGGCCTGGATGTACATACCGACACGCACGTCCGCTACCGATATGCGCTTCAACATAATTGCCTGTTCTCGAAACAGCGTTTTTTGTAGACCACTTTATACAGACTGAAGCGGAGCAATGCCCAACGGCTCGTCCGACAATTAACCGATAGTTCAGCATAACTTGGACGAAGCCAATCGTCTGCTTAATATGCACAGGTCCCGCACTTGAGGAGCCATCATGCGCCGACTACTGACCGGCCTGACCGTCACCCTGCTGTTACTGCTGAACACCTTGATTCTGATTGGCCCGTTGCTGTTGATCGCCATGGGCAAGTTTCTCCTGCCCGGCACAGCGCTGAAAGCTGCATGCTCGCGCGGTGTGATGTGGGTTGCAGAAACATGGGCCGAGATCAACAAAATCATATTCGCCTGCATTCTGCCGACCCAATGGAATATCCGTTGCCCGGTTGAGCTGCGCAAAACCACCTCGTATCTGGTCATCAGCAACCATCAGTCGTGGGTTGATATTCCGGCGTTGATTCAGGCATTCAACCGCAAGACGCCCTACTTCAAGTTCTTCCTCAAGCAGCAACTCATCTGGATCCCCTTTCTCGGGCTGGCCTTCTGGGCGCTCGACTATCCGTTCATGCGGCGTTACTCCAAGGCCTATCTGGAGAAACACCCGGAACGCAAAGGCGAAGATCTGGCAATTACCCGCCGTGCCTGCGAGAAGTTCAAAGACCTGCCGGTGACCATCGTCAATTATCTGGAAGGCACGCGCTGCACCCGCGCCAAACAGATTCAGCAGCAATCGCCCTACAAATACTTGCTCAAGCCAAAAGCCGGTGGCATGGCCTTTGTGCTCGCCGCATTGGGTGAGCAACTGGATGCGGTGCTGGATGTGACCGTGGTTTATCCGGGCGATAAAGTGCCGGGCTTCTGGGCGTTGATCAGCGGCCAGGTGCCACGGGTGATTGTCGATATTCAGACTTATCCACTGGATCCGGCCCTGTGGCAGGGCGACTACCAGAACGACGAGCAATTTCGCCAATGGATGCAGGAGTGGGTGTCACAACTGTGGCGCGATAAGGATGCGCGCATTCACGCGATTCGTGAGGAGCTGCAACCGCGCTAAAAAAGCAAAGCTCACACGCAGTGTGCACGGGTGAGCTTTGCAAAAGCTACGTTCGCTTACGGGTTGAATCAGCCAGCGCTGAACATGCGATGCGGATCAATCACGAATTTCTTCGGCACACCGGCATCGAATTCGCCATAACCCTGTGGCGCCTGATCAAGGCTGATTACTTGCACGCCCACCACTTCGGCGATGTTGATGCGGTCCCACATGATGGCCTGCATCAGTTGGCGGTTGTACTTCATCACCGGCGTTTGCCCAGTGTGGAAGCTGTGCGACTTGGCCCAACCCAGACCGAAGCGAATGCTCAGGCTGCCAATTTTGGCCGCTGCGTCCACCGCACCCGGATCTTCGGTGACGTACAGGCCGGGAATACCAATTTTACCGGCAACCCGAACAACGCCCATCAGCGAGTTGAGTACCGTTGCCGGTGCTTCCTGCTGCGCGCCGGCATGGCCGTGACCACGCGCTTCGAAGCCAACCGCATCGACGGCGCAATCCACTTCCGGCTCACCGAGCAGGTCGGCAATTTGCTCGTGCAACGGGGTGTCTTTGGACAAGTCGGCAATCTCGAAACCCTGCGCCTTGGCGTGGGCCAACCGCACCGGATTCACATCACCAACAATCACCACCGCCGCACCCAGCAAGCGCGCAGACGCCGCAGCCGCCAGGCCCACAGGGCCCGCACCGGCAACATAGACCGTACTGCCGGGGCCAACGCCTGCGGTAACAGCACCGTGATAGCCCGTCGGCAGAATGTCTGAAAGACAGGTCAGATCGCGGATTTTCTCCATCGCCTTGTCGCGATCCGGAAGTTTCAGCAGGTTGAAGTCGGCGTAAGGCACCAGCACGTAATTCGCCTGACCTCCGGTCCAGTCGCCCATGTCGACATAGCCGTATGCACCACCCGCACGCGCCGGATTCACCGTTAAACAAACACCGGTATGTTGCTCTTTACAGCTGCGGCAACGGCCACACGCGACGTTGAACGGCACAGACACCAGATCGCCAATTTTCAAATGCTCAACATCGCGCCCTTTCTCGATCACCTCACCGGTAATCTCGTGGCCCAACACCAGGCCGACCTGCGCCGTGGTGCGGCCGCGCACCATGTGCTGGTCGGAGCCGCAAATGTTGGTGGATACCACCTTGAGGATGACCCCGTGCTCGATCTTCTTGCCGCGCGGGTCCTGCATTTTCGGGTAATCGATATTCTGCACCTCGACCTTGCCAGCACCGAGATACACCACACCACGATTATCAGACATCGCTTGCTCTCCTTGTTGTTATCGGAACAAAGGCGCAGCCGGCGGCCACGCAGCCTTGCACTGGAGCATTTACGGAACGTCTAAAAAACTACTGGGCCAGAGATTGCGCATCTGAGGGTTTGACGCCTGTCGCTGGCTTTTCAGAGGCTCCTTTAAGATGATGAAGCATTCACAAAGAGGTCAGGTGACGACGCAGCGTGCCATCACATGAACCTCTGGGCAGTGTGAAACCTGCTTATGCAGGGCCATACAGCGCCAGCCGCGTTACAGCACGACTGTGCGGTTTTGATTAAGAAAAACACGGCGCTCAAGGTGATAACCAATCGCCTTGGCCAACGTCAGGCATTCAATATCACGGCCTTTGGCAACCAAATCTTCGGGGTAATGGGCGTGATCAACGGTCTCAACGCCTTGCGCAATGATCGGGCCTTCGTCGAGGTCGTTGTTGATGTAATGCGCGGTTGCACCGACCAGCTTCACCCCCTTCTGATACGCCTGATGATAAGGCTTGGCGCCCTTGAAGCCGGGCAGCAGCGAGTGATGAATATTGATCGCCCAGCCATCGAGCTTGCGGCATAACTCCGGCGACAACACCTGCATATAGCGCGCAAGTACCACCAACTCAGCACCGGTTTGTTCGATTACCTCCAGCACTTTGCGCTCTTGCGCAGGTTTATCGTTGGGGTCCAGCGGGAAGTGGTAATACGGAATCTCATGCCAGCGTGCCAGCGGTTCCAAATCTGGGTGATTGGAAATCACCGCCACCACATCCATCGACAAATGGCCAATGCGCTGACGATAGAGCAAGTCATTCAGGCAGTGATCCGATTTGGACACCATCAGCACAACCTTGGCCCGATACGCGGGCGGGGTCAGCTCGGTTTGCATCTCGAAGGCGGCACTGCGTTGCGCCAAATCAGCACGAAACGCCTGCTCGTCAAAACCTTCGGGCTGGCGAAACTCAATGCGAATAAAAAACCGCGAAGACAACCGGTCATCGAACGAATGGTGTTCGGTGACATAACAACCTTGCTCAAACAAGAACCGTGTCAGCGCGTCCACCGTGCCGAGCACGCTTGGGCATTGCGCTGTCAAAATCCATGTATCCGGGGTTCGGCTCATTACACTCTCCCTGCGCTCAACAGCACTCCCAGCAAGGCTCACACCCGATTCGGGCGGCCCTGCAAGGCGTATTAATCACAGCATCAATACAACTGATTATTCAACGATACTCAGGCCGTACTCAGCGCTGGCATCTTGCAGCCAAAGCCAAAAGTAGTCAGAGAAGCTGCGGCGAATGACCAACTCCCAGGTATCTTCAGCGCTGTGACGAATCACCAACTGCGCTTTGGCGAAGTGTGTAGCCACGGCTTTACCCACGGGGAAGTTGCTCGGATGGACATCGTACGAAGTCGACTTCATCAACACCTCGCGCACGTTCTTGCCGCGAAGCTCCAGCAAGGTTTGGCCGCCGCTGACATTGATGATCGAGATGTGTTGCCCCGCCAGCGCCTCGCGCAATTTCTGCTCGGCGGCGAACTCTTCACCGCTCGGCACAATCAGCAACCACTCATCTGGAGACAGCCATTGCAAGGACGCCCCGCCGTGGCTGACCACGCTCAGCGCACCCGGCAACTCCATACCCAGAGCACTGTGCACAGCCTCAGCAAAAGCCGGATCTTTGCCATCGCCACGCAGGGTGAGATGGCCCAGCAGTTTTTTCTCAGTCAGCGTTACACCGGCATCGGTCGGCCCTTTGCCGACCAACTCATGCAGGCTGGCGTGAAACAGCGGCGACTCGGCCTTGGCATCTGCCGGGCGCTGTTGGTAGACATTGACGTTAGACATTCTGGCGTTCCCCTTTCGGGTCATAAAATACGGAGCTGACAATTTCGGCTTCAATCACGCTGCCATCGACCAGGGGCGCAAACACCCGCTCGCCAATGCGTTGCAAACCGCCTTTAACCATCGCCATTGCAAACGAGTAGCCCAACGCTGCACTCATGTAGCTGGAGGTGACGTGGCCGACCATGGTCATCGGTATCGCCTGTTTCGGGTCAAATACCAGCTGCGCACCTTCCGGCAATACCTGCTGAGGATTAACCGGTTTTAACCCCACCAATTGTTTACGCTGCTCGCGCACGCAATCCTGGCGATTCATACCGCGCAAACCGATCCATGAAAACGGCTTGTTGCGGCCCACACACCAGCTCATGTTGAGGTCGTCCGGCGTGACCGAACCATCGGTATCCTGGCCAACAATGATGAAGCCTTTCTCGGCCCGCAAAACGTGCATGGTTTCAGTGCCGTAAGGCGTCAGACCGTGCTTTTTGCCTGCTTCGATAATCTTCTGCCAAACGCCCATGGCGTAATCCGCCTGCACGTTGACCTCGTAGCTCAACTCACCGGTGAAGGAGATCCGGAAGACCCGCGCCGGTACACCACCGACTTCGCCTTCTTTCCACGCCATAAACGGGAACGCGTCTTTATCGAGGTCGATATCCGTGACTTCCGCCAGCAGCTTGCGGCTGTTCGGGCCGGACAGCGTCATGGTCGCCCAGTGATCGGTCACTGAGGTGAAATACACTTTCAGATCCGGCCATTCGGTCTGGTGATAAAGTTCCAGCCAGTCGAGAACCCGCGCCGCGCCACCGGTGGTGGTGGTCATCAGGAAGTGGTTGTCTGCCAGACACGCCGTTACACCGTCGTCGAAGACCATGCCGTCTTCTTTACACATCAAACCGTAACGGGCTTTGCCGACATCCAGTTTGGTCCACGCGTTGGTGTACACACGATTGAGAAACTCACGGGCATCGGGGCCCTGAATATCGATCTTGCCCAGCGTCGAGGCGTCCAGAATGCCCACAGCATTGCGTACAGCCAGGCATTCACGTGCGACAGCCGCGTGCAGGTCTTCACCATTTTTCGGGAAGTACCACGGCCGCTTCCACTGGCCGACATCTTCAAACTCAGCGCCGTTGGCAACGTGCCACGCATGCATCGCGGTGTAGCGCTTTGGCTCAAACAACGCACCACAATGGCGGCCAGCAACCGCGCCGAATGTCACCGGCGTGTAGTTAGGCCGGAACATGGTGGTGCCCATTTGCTCGATGCTGAGGCCCAGTGAGCGTGCAGCAATCGCCAGGCCATTGATATTGCCGAGCTTGCCCTGATCGGTACCAAAGCCGAGCGCGGTGTAGCGCTTAACGTGCTCAACCGACTCAAAGCCTTCACGGGTCGCCAGCTCAATACCCGCGGCGGTGACGTCATTCTGAAAGTCGACAAACTGCTTGGGTGCACGCGCGGTCGATTTATCGTGCGGCACCTGGAACAGTGCAACCGGTGCTTCCTCGTTGAGCTGTTCAACGCTTGGCAGCATGCCAACAGCGGCGTCAAAGCCAACTTCGGCAGCGGCCATCACACCCGCTTCAAAACCATCTGCCAGCGTGTCGCCCAATGCAAAAACGCCTTTTACCGCCCCGGCGCACACACGCTTTTGCAAACCTTCGCCCGGCACGAATGCCAGCAAGTCGGCCTGCCATGTTGGTCGCCCACCCAGATGCGATGCCAGGTGAACTACTGGGCTGTAGCCTCCGGAGCTGACGATCAAATCGCAATCGAGAACTTCACCGGGGCTGGTGACTTTATGCTTGGCCACATCGATCGCACAGATCCGCGCCGCATCAACACGTTTGCTGCCACGCGCTTCAACCACGGCGCTGCCGGTTAAAATCCGCACACCGCGCGCACGCGCCTGCTCAACCCAAGTGCCACGCGGGTTAGTCCGCGCATCTGCCACGGCAACCACTTGCTGACCAGCGTCGAGCCAGTCCAACACCACGCGGTAGGCGTAATCATTGTTGGTTGAAAGCACCAGTTTGCGACCGGGCAGCACCGCGTAACGGCGCACATAGGTCGACACAGCGCCTGCGAGCATATTGCCAGGCACATCGTTGTTGGCGTACACCAGCGGGCGCTCATGCGCACCGGTTGCCAGCACCACACGCTTGGCACGTACCCGGTGCATGCGCTGACGCACCATGCCCATCGGCGCGACTTCACCGATGTGATCGGTCATGCGCTGATGAATCGTCAAGAAGTTATGGTCGTGATAACCGTTCACTGTCGCGCGCAGCAACAAGGTGACTTCCGGCATGCCTTGCAGCTCAGCCAGCGCCTCGGCTGCCCACTCGGCTGCAGGTTTGCCGTCGAGCAGCTCACGCGTGTCGAGCAAGCTGCCGCCAAACTCTTCCTGCTCGTCCGCCAGAATCACCCGCGCACCACTGCGACCTGCCGCCAGTGCAGCGGCCAAACCCGCCGGCCCCGCGCCTACCACCAGCACATCACAATGCTGATTGAGGTAGTCGTAACTGTCGGGGTCAACTTCTGTCGGCGCACGGCCCAGCCCTGCCGCTTTACGAATGTACTTCTCGTACGTCAGCCACAGGTTTTGCGGATACATGAAGGTTTTGTAGTAAAAGCCGGGCGGCATCATCTTGCCGCCAACCTTACCTAGAATCCCCATCATGTCGGTATTAACACTCGGCCAGCCGTTGGTGCTGGTCGCCACCAAACCGGAATACAGCGCTTGCTGAGTCGCCCGCACGTTAGGGATTTGCGCTTCTTCGGCCGAACCGATTTGCAGGATGGCGTTTGGCTCTTCGCTGCCCGCCGCAATAATTCCGCGCGGACGGGAATACTTGAAACTACGCCCGACAATATCCACGCCATTGGCCAGCAACGCAGCGGCCAGTGAGTCACCGGCGAAGCCTTGATACGACTGGCCATTGAAGCTGAAATTCAAGGGCTGGCTGCGGTCAATCCGGCCGCCATTGGTTAGACGATTAACTTGGCTCATGCCGTGACTCCTTGAGCGCTCGCTTTAGCGGCAGCAACGCTGGCCTCGGTAACGCTGGGCTTCTCACCGATCTTGTAAGTTTCATAAATCTCGTACGTCACGGTGTGTCGCGTGGCGTTGAAAAACTTACGGCAACCGCCTGAGTGCACCCACAATTCGTGGTGAATGCCGCGTGGGTTATCGCGGAAGAAGATGTAGTCGCCCCACTCTTCATCACTGCACTCGGCTGGATTTTCCGGCCGCACAATGTGCGCCTGGCCGTGTGCGTGAAACTCTTCTTCAGAGCGCGTTTCACCGCAGTGAGGGCAATAAATATTAAGCATGGTCTGAGCCCTCTTAGTGAGCCACGGCAGCAGCGCCGTGCTCGTCGATCAGTGCGCCGGTATGAAAACGATCCATCGCAAACGGTTTTGCCAGCGGATGCATTTCACCTTTGGCCAAACTGGCGGCAAACACGTGGCCCGAACCCGGTGTGGCCTTGAAGCCACCCGTGCCCCAACCACAGTTGAAGAACAGATTTGGGACTGGGGTTTTCGAGATAATCGGGCAGGCGTCCGGGCTGGTATCGACAATGCCGCCCCACTGACGGTTCATGCGTACGCGTGACAACACGGGGAACATCTCGACGATGGCTTGCAGCGTGTGCTCGATTGTCGGATACGAGCCACGCTGACCGTAGCCGTTCCAACCGTCGATACCGGCGCCAATTACCAAATCGCCTTTGTCCGACTGGCTGATGTAACCGTGCACGGCGTTGGACATGATGACGCTGTCGATCACCGGTTTGATCGGCTCAGACACCAATGCCTGCAGCGGGTGTGATTCCAGCGGCAAACGGAAGCCCGCCAACTTGGCCATATGCCCGGAGTTGCCCGCAGTAACCACGCCGACACGCTTGCCACCGATAAAGCCGCGATTGGTTTCTACGCCAATCACCACGCCGTTTTCCTTACGGAAACCAGTCACTTCGGTCTGCTGCAACAAGTCCACGCCCAAAGCATCCGCCGCGCGCGCATAGCCCCAGGCCACGGCGTCGTGACGCGCCACACCGCCACGGCGCTGCACAGTCGAGCCCATGATCGGATAGCGGGTGTTTTTGCCGCAATCCAGATACGGAATCTCTTCAGCGACCTGACGCGCATCGAGCAATTCGCCATCCACACCATTGAGGCGGTTGGCACTGACGCGACGCTCAGAGTCACGCATGTCTTGCAGCGTATGGCACAGGTTATAAACGCCACGCTGCGAAAACATCACGTTGTAGTTGAGGTCTTGCGAGAGCCCTTCCCACAGTTTCATCGCATGCTCATAGAGCTGCGCCGACTCGTCCCACAGGTAGTTGGAACGCACAATCGTGGTGTTACGCGCCGTATTACCGCCGCCTAACCAGCCCTTCTCAACCACTGCGACGTTCTTCACACCAAACACTTTGGCGAGGTAGTAAGCGGTTGCCAAACCATGACCACCGCCGCCGACGATGATCACGTCGTAGACCGGCTTAGGGGTCGGGTTGCGCCACATGCGCTGCCAGTTCTCATGATGACTGAAGGCATGTTTGAACAGGCCAAAGCCAGAATATCGTTGCATGTGATGCTCCTAAATTTGCAGCCGAGACGATTCAGGCGGCCGACTCAGCGGCCGCCGCCAACCATCAGCGGTAAACGGGGTAATCCGCGCACAGCCCAGCAGCCAGTCCCGCGATTTGCGCTTCAACATCGGCATCGCCGAGGTTCTGTAACAGCTCACAAATCCAGCCCGCCAACTCAATGCACTGAGGTTCTTTGAAGCCGCGCGTGGTCACCGCTGGCGTACCAATGCGCAGGCCAGACGTCACAAACGGCGATTGCGGATCGTTCGGCACCGCATTCTTGTTAACCGTGATACCCGCACGGCCCAGCGCCGCATCAGCATCTTTGCCGGTAATGCCTTGCTTGATCAGGCTGAGCAAAAACAGGTGGTTGTCGGTGCCGCCGGACACCACATCAAAACCGTTATCAATAAACACCTTGGCCATCGCCTGAGCGTTTTTGATCACCTGCCGCTGATACTCAACAAAGCCCGGTTCCAGCGCCTCTTTGAAGCACACCGCCTTACCGGCAATCACGTGCATCAACGGCCCGCCCTGAGCGCCGGGGAAGACTGCCGAGTTGAGCTTTTTCTCAATTTCTTCGTTGGCCTTGGCCAGAATCAAACCGCCGCGAGGACCGCGCAGGGTTTTGTGCGTCGTGGTGGTGACCACGTCAGCGTATGGCAACGGATTCGGGTAAAGACCCGCCGCCACCAGACCCGCCACGTGCGCCATGTCGACAAACAGGTAAGCACCAACCTTGTCGGCAATTGCACGGAAGCGCGGGAAGTCGAGGGTTTTCGAGTAAGCCGAGAAGCCCGCCACAATCATCTTTGGCTTGTGCTCCAGCGCCAGCCGCTCGACTTCGTCGTAATCAATCAAGCCGGTGCTGGTATCAATGCCGTACTGCACCGCGTTGTACAGCTTGCCGGATGAGCTGACTTTGGCGCCGTGAGTCAGGTGGCCACCGTGCGCCAGGCTCATGCCCAAAATGGTGTCGCCCGCTTGCAGCAGCGCCAGATACACCGCCGAGTTGGCAGACGAGCCCGAGTGCGGCTGCACGTTGGCGTAGTCGGCGCCGAACAACTGCTTGGCGCGATCAATCGCCAATTGCTCAACCTTGTCGACGTACTCACAACCGCCGTAATAGCGCTTGCCCGGATAGCCTTCAGCGTACTTGTTAGTAAGACCGCTGCCTTGAGCTTCCATCACCCGCTTGCTGGTGTAGTTCTCCGAGGCGATCAGCTCGATATGATGCTCCTGACGCTGCTCTTCTTGATTCATTGCACTGAGCAACTCGTCGTCGTAACCCTGTATCTGGTCATTTTTGCTGAACATCACTGATCTCCTGCGGTGCAGCCTATTGTTAGATGCGGCGAGTTGCCGTTTGCAGCGATGGTATGACTCGGCTCTGCCCGCTAGATGCCTATGTACGTCATGGGTAACTTCGTTTACGACATGCTCATGTCGTAAATCAGCCTAAGTGGCGCGTCTGCTGAGGTGGCGGCTGCGCCGCATGTCTGAAAACACCAACGCGCTACGCAGGCAGCGTTGTTTTGCAAAGCCACTCAGCAAAATCCTGCTCGGCTATCAGCACTGCAAAAGCCATCAACCCATTGCGATATCTGGCGGTAACGCAGGTACTCAGGGAATCCGTTAAAATCTGACTCAACAGTCATTCATCGCCAACAGGGCAATCAAACATGTTCTGCAGGCGCCAACCTCGCGTAAAATCAGCGCACCCGCCGGCCCTCACGAGGGGCGCATAGGCAACGGCTTGAAGGACCCCCGCATGACCGATAAAACGCAACAGTTCGCCAGCGACAACTATTCCGGCATCTGCCCTGAAGCATGGGCAGCAATGGCCGAGGCCAACCACGGCCACGAGCGCGCTTACGGCGACGACCACTGGACGGCACTCGCCTCCGACCACTTCCGCAAATTGTTCGAAACCGACTGCGAAGTGTTTTTTGCCTTTAACGGCACCGCCGCCAACTCATTAGCACTGGCCGCGCTTTGCCAGAGTTACCACAGCGTGATCTGCTCGGAGACGGCCCACGTTGAGACCGACGAGTGTGGCGCGCCGGAGTTCTTCTCCAACGGCTCGAAACTGCTGGTGGCCAGCAGTGAAAACGGCAAGATGACGCCCGAGTCGATCCGCGAAGTGGCGCTCAAGCGTCAGGATATTCACTACCCCAAGCCGCGCGTTGTTACGCTGACTCAAGCCACCGAAGTCGGCACCGTGTACACCCCGGATGAAGTGCGCGCCATCAGCGAAACCTGCCGCGATCTGGGGCTGAACTTGCACATGGACGGCGCGCGTTTCTCCAATGCCTGCGCGTTTCTTGGCTGCACACCGGCTGAGCTGACGTGGAAAGCCGGCGTCGATGTGCTGTGCTTTGGCGGCACCAAAAACGGCATGGCCGTGGGTGAAGCCATCCTTTTCTTCAACAAAGACCTCGCCGAAGATTTCGACTACCGCTGCAAGCAAGCCGGCCAATTGGCGTCGAAGATGCGCTACTTATCGGCGCCCTGGGTCGGCATCCTGCAAGACGGCGCGTGGCTGCACTACGCACAACACGCCAACCGTTGCGCACGCCTGCTGGCTGAACTGGTCAGCGATGTGCCGGGCGTCAGCCTGATGTTTCCCGTGCAAGCCAACGGCGTGTTCTTGCAGATGCCCGAACCTGCACTACAAACCTTGCGCGACAAAGGCTGGCGCTTCTACACCTTTATTGGTGCGGGCGGCGCACGCTTCATGTGTTCATGGGACATTGAAGAGCAGCGCGTGCGCGAACTGGCCAGCGATATTCGCGCGGTAGTTACGAGCGCTTAAACCCTCGTCTGTTTGCCAACCCACTCCGGCCGCTGCTGCCCACGGTAGCGGCCTCTCGCGCCAATAAAGCAGGAGGCACTCCGTGCAGTTATCCGGCAAAGTTGCTTTTATCACCGGCGCCGCCAGCGGCATCGGCAAACAAATCGCTGAACTGTTTGCCGTCGAAGGCGCCAGCGTGGTCATCGCCGACCTTAATCTGCAAGCCGCCCAACAAGCCGTCGCGCAAATCACAGCCAGCGGCGCGCAGGCATTGGCGATTGAAGTCGACGTGACCGACGAAGATCAGGTAAACGCTGGCGTCGAGGCGGCGGTTAACGCCTTCGGCGGCATTGATATTCTGGTCAGCAATGCGGGGATACAGATCATTCAGCCGGTACAAGACCTGAGTTACGCCGACTGGAAAAAGATGCTCGCCATCCACCTGGACGGTGCCTTTTTAACCACCAAAGCGTGCCTCAAGCACATGTACGCACAGGGCCGTGGCGGCAGCATCATCTACATGGGCTCGGTGCACTCCAAAGAAGCCTCAAAACTCAAAGCGCCTTACGTCACCGCCAAACATGGCTTACTCGGCCTTGCCAAAACAGTCGCCAAAGAAGGCGGCTCTGCTGGTATTCACGCCAACGTAATCTGCCCCGGCTTCGTCCGCACGCCACTGGTCGACAAACAGATTCCCGAGCAAGCCAAAGAGCTGGGCATCAGCGAAGAAGACGTCATCCAGAAGGTCATGCTCAAAGACACCGTAGACGGCGAATTCACCAGCACCGAAGACGTGGCCCGCGTCGCACTAATGTTCGCCGCTTTCCCGAGCAATGCGCTCACCGGGCAATCGTTGATGGTGAGTCATGGTTGGGGGATGGAGTAAGGGGGGGGCTGTTATCGGCCAATAGAGATCGCTGGCGGACCCAGCGGTTCACCCCGAGCAGATGACCCATATGCACCAGCTGCAGATTTAACCCCCGGATGCAAAGAAAAGGGCCGCAGTGCGGCTCTTTTTGCTTGTGGGTTTCGCTCATGCGCTGAGCGATGTAAAGCTCATTTTTTTCTATCGATTTGCCTGGCAGATAGTGGTTTGGTACCCCGTTTTGGCGCGAGGTCAGTTGCGGCTTTAGTTACAACGCTATCCATGACTTGATGGGCATGCGCCGAAGCCTGCTCTTTCGCATATACAAAACGGGCAGTACTTTTTCGCTTTGGTTGCGCAGCAACAATTCCCATCTGCAGTCCAAACTTGCGCAGGACTCCATCGATAGTCTTGAGGGTTGGGTTGCCTTTGTCAGACTCCAATTGATACAGAGCACGTGTAGACAGACCGCACATGGCGGCAAAAGTCTCTTGATCGAAGCCAGTCACCTCAAGGCGTAAGCGTCGAACACAAGTGCCAAGGGTCTCAACACCCGCCCCATGCTTGGCCATGATGTCGTCAATGAGAGCCTTACGCTCTGCTCCTGTCATTTCATTCATAGGAGCCCCCATCTTTGCAAATTCATATCCAGGTTATTCAACGGTATTGCGTTCGAACGCCTGACTTCATCTGGCAGCTCGGTGAGCAAGTCCGGTAGCGCCCTGAACTCCTGAGCTGCTGCGCGTAGCCGATCAAAGATCACGTCTGCAGGCGCAAATTCAGTAAAGCTATTGCAGGCCTGACGCCAATCTGGATACCCCCGGACTTCTGTCAGCCATTTCGTCACACGAACCACCACTTCCGAATCAAGCACCATCGGCGCCAAATCATAAATTGGGGCCAGCGAGAAGGAGCCCTTGTAGCGGTGAATGGCCATGTTGCGGCCATGGTTGTCGGAATTGCCGAGAATCCGGTTGAGTAGATCGCGACGGATATATTCGAAGATTAAATCTTCAACCTCAGCCCCTTGCCCGTTCATTACCCAAAGCTCGATCAGGCATCTCATAACATCTTCATGGTTCTGGTTTGCACCTCCCATGGTGATTTGCCGTATGGAATAAATCGACTCTACGGGGATACGCTCAACGCCCTCCGGCGAAACACGCCGATCAAACCGTGGCATCCACAAGCTGGGTTTATTAGCCTCCTCAAGCGCCAGGCCATCGACTGGAACCGTGTTAAGGCCAAGCCTCGCGACAGCTTTGTAATAGAGGTATTCCGCCCGAAGGATATTCTTGTCAGTCAAAGTCCCTGTGTTTCGCGGGAACTTGACCAGCCAGTGGGCTTTGGCGCCTTCATCAGCCAACATCGCATCGGCGTAAAACAAACCGTCATGCGCCTCTGTAAGCACAAGCTTTGGGGCTTCACCCTGTGCACCTGTCGCCCCGCCAAGCGCAGCACCTGACTCGTAGGCGTACTCAAGAAAGTCTGTGTCTCTGTTGATAATTTCGTCCCGCTCGAAGCCTTCCTTATGCGATGTTTCAAGGCGCTCAACAGACTCTTTTATACGAAGGTTTCCGATTGGTGCCGGAGTACATTGGCCCAGCAGAAAAAGGTCGGTATCCATTTCTGCTGGACTGGAATCATTAAACCGCCGAAGTAGTGAGCGTTTAGCTGCGCCAGCTGGGATTATGTCGAGAATGAAGGCGGGGAACCCTACATAATCTTCAGGCGACCAGTTCATAGGTGCGTTAACACTCAACACAGGCTCGAATAGCGAGTCAAAGTCATCAAGGAAATGACCTAAATAGGCAGCCTTGTAGGTGAGCGCACACCTCTTCCCCTCCACTTGCGCAGTGTCTGCGAAGGAAAGGTCAGCGGCATCGAACCATTCGCCGTCAACGAAGGTTTGAATCGTGAGTTGCTCGAACATGGCTAAAACCTAATTTCAGCATTTTATATCTGATTACTATGGATCAATCGGTTCTAATCGGCAATATAAATCCACTTACGTGACCGCCTGACCAATCTATCAGCATTTAAATACTGATTGTGATTTTGGCGATCCACCCAGTCACTGCTATTCCTTCCTTATTCGCCACACCCAAACACACCAACTCCATCGACACGCCCTCACCAAGCCAACGCCCCAAACACCGACATACCCAAACCGCAATTCATTGAAAAACAACACATTGGCGTCGTGTTTAGGCGGTGAAATGGCGTGGACAACCATTCCCCAATCCGGATATCGACATAGCGTGAGGGCATAACAAGTACTAATAACCGGTGGAGAAATATAATGACAAGGGCATCGATCCCCCCTCAGCGACCGTCACTGTTAATGGCGCTCATACCGATTGTGGCTACGCTGGCGGTTTTGGCGTTGCAGTTGTTTATATTCGGTGAGTTCACCCCGCATGTACCGCTGGTTTGTGGTGTTGCGATCACGGCTGTAATCGGCTGGAAGTTGGGCTACCGCTGGGCTGCGATGGAAGATGGCATGATGCGCATCGTGCGCGTTGGGCTACCGTCGATTGCCATCCTTATTCTTGTCGGCATGACGGTGGGCACGTGGATCGCCTCCGGCAGTGTGCCGATGATCATTTACTACGGGCTAAAGCTGATCTCGCCGGAATACTTTCTCGCCGCCGCCATGCTGATGTGTGCGGTGGTTTCCGTGACCCTCGGCACCAGCTGGGGCACCGTCGGCACTGTCGGCCTGGCATTGATGGGGATTGGTGCTGGCTTCGGCATCCCGCCCTGGTGGACAGCCGGCGCGGTGGTTTCCGGTGCTTTCTTCGGCGACAAAGTCTCGCCACTCTCAGACACCACCAATCTGGCGCCCGCAGTAACCGGAGAGAATCTGTTTGCGCATATCCGCAACATGATGCCGACCACGATTCCGGCGATGCTGATTGCGCTGGTGATTTATCTGGTAGCTGGCAACTCGCTGGCAGCAGGCCAGGCACTCGATCTTGAGCGCATCCAAACGATCACCGAAGGGCTGGCGAGCAATTTTGAGTTCAGTATTTGGGTGCTGTTGCCGCCGCTGTTGGTGATGGGTTTGGCAATGGCCCGCATGCCGGCATTGCCAGCGTTGTTTGTTGGCGTGGTCGCCGGTGCGGTGGTGGCGTTTGGGGTGCAGGGCGAAGCCTTGAAGGCGTTGTTCGGCTACATGCAGAGCGGCTATTCGCTGAGCACGGGTGTGAGCGAAATAGACACGCTGCTCAACCGTGGCGGCATCATGTCGATGTCGTGGGTGATTCTGCTGGTCATGATCGCGCTGGCGTTTGGCGGCCTGCTTGAAGTGATCGGTTGTCTTGAGTCGCTGTGCGCGGCGGTGCTGCTTAAAGTGCGCGGGATTTTTGGCCTGCAACTGGCGGCCAGCTCTACAGCGGCGATGACCAATGTGATTGCGGGCGACCCGTATCTTTCCATCGCGCTGCCGGGGCGTATGTATGCGCCAATCTTTCGGGGCGAAGGCTATTCCACGCTTAACCTGTCGCGTTCTCTTGAGGAAGGCGGCACATTGATCTCGCCACTGATTCCCTGGAATGCGGGTGGCGCTGTGGTCATCAGCTCGCTTGGTTTGGTAGTCGGCGATGGCAGCTGGGAAAGCCTGCTGTACATTCCGCTGGCCTTTGCTTGCTGGCTGTCGCCGTTACTGGGACTGCTGTACACCCTGCTCGGGCGCTTCATTGTGCCAGCCAGCGACGCTGAGCGTGCCGACTGGGTGGCTCAGGATTACGCGGTGACATCGCTGCAACAATTGCGCGATCAGGCAGAGGTTGGCGTCAGAAGTGTCAAGGGCGCGCAGCCTGAGGTTTAAGGGACTGGCGGCAATGTGAAGTCAGCCTTGCGAGTCGCTGGAGTGTGAGTCTGAACGCTCTGGCGACAACGCCTGCAACATGAACATCAGGCGGCAACACAAACAACAAGGGCGCATATCCATGCGCCCTTTTCTATTGCTTAAAACTCTATCGCCACATCGCCTTGCGGCACGCTGCAGCACGACAGGATGTAGCCCTCGGCCACGTCTTCATCAGTGATGCCGCCGTTGTGCTCCATGCTGACCTCGCCCGAGGTTTTCAGCACCTTGCAGGTTCCGCAAATGCCCATGCCGCAGGCCTTGGGAATGTGCAGGCCCAATTGCGCGGCGGCCGAGTGCACGGTTTCGCTCGGGCCAACCCGGATGCTTTTGCCAGTGAGCACGAATTCGACCTGACGCAGATCGGTCGCCGGTACTTCCGCCGCCTCAGCCGCTTCTGCTGCCAGCTCCTTAACTTCAGCGCGTACCTCGGGCGGAGTCGGCCCGAATGCTTCTTCGTGATAGCGCTGCATGTCGTAATTGTTGGCTTGCAGCAGGCGTTTGACCGCCGCCATGTAGGGCGTTGGCCCGCAGCAGAAGATTTCACGGTCGAGATAATCCGGGGCGATCAACTCCAGCATCGGCTGATTGAGATAGCCCCGATACCCGGCCCACGCCTCGCCCAAGCCATGCTTTTCGCAAATGACGTGCAGGCTGAAGTTGTTGATGCGCGCCGCCATGTGCTCAAGCTCGCGATGAAAGATGATGTCTTTCGGCGAGCGCGCGCTGTGCACAAACACCATGTCCACATTGGCGTTGGTGTCGTAATACCAGCGCGCCATCGACATGACCGGCGTTATGCCCACACCGCC
>MDTG01439568.1_pt1 | contig 19317 bp, 25 predicted proteins | sample 811421 | NCBI WGS metagenome assembly MDTG01 (sample SAMN05326645, study PRJNA326480) | marine metagenome | isolation source: seawater | place: Pacific Ocean: South East | collected 2011
ATTGCAGCTCTTGAGATTCAAGGTATCTTAGGTTCAGTAATCTGGGCTTTTGACTTTGCGATGTCAGGATTGTTCTTCCCACTAGTGTTAGGAGTATGGTGGAAGAGAGCTAATGCAGCAGGTGCTGTTGCAGGAATGTTATTAGGATTAGCTTCAGGAACAGCTTACTTAGTTCACCTACGTACAGGTGGAGAAGAATTCCTAGGCATTACTCAGTTAACATTCGGTATTGTAGGAGCAACTGTAAGTTTAGTAGCAATGATTGTTGTAAGCTTATTAACGAAAGAGCCAGATGCAGCCACACAAAAAATGGTTGATGATACGAGAGTACCTTCTGGTAAATCAATATTAGGTAGACAACACTAAACATAAGATATTAAAGGTTTAAAAGGGGCGGAGAAATTCGCCCCTTTTTTTTTTACATAATCATGTTATTTTAAAATTATGATCCCAATTTGGGCAATAGCTTTGGATTACATCTTAGGTGCAATAATGTGGACACTTATTGGTCGCGCAATTATGAATATTTTTCAACGTGAAGACTCTGAATTTTTTTTTATGAAGGTTTTTGTGAAATACACAGATCCAATCATAAAGTTGTTTAGATTTATAACTCCAAGCTTTTTATTTGGTATATTTATTCCCTTATATGTAGCTTGGTTTTTTTACTTATTTAGATTTTATGTAATGCCTTATGTATTGGGATATGATGTTTGGGGCATGCTATCTTTTCCATTAGAAAGTGATTTTTCTAAACAACTTTATCAGCTTTTTAATTAACAATTTATCTTTTTGACATATTTATTGTTTAAAATATAAGTAAGTAATGAGTAAACCAATAAAAATTTCACCATCAATTTTATCAGCTGATTTCAGTAAATTAGGTGAAGAGGTTATAACACTGGAAAAAGCTGGTGCAGACTACATTCATATAGATGTTATGGATGGTCATTTTGTTCCAAATCTTACAATAGGACCAGAGGTAATTAAAAAGTTAAGGCCTTTAACAAAAAAAGTTTTTGATGTTCATTTAATGATCTCTCCCGTGGACAAATTTATAAAAGATTTTTCTAAAGCTGGAGCAGACATAATTACATTTCACCCAGAGGCAACACCTAATATTGCAAATACTATCAGTTTAATTAAAGATGAGGGTAAAAGAGTAGGTGTATCTTTAAAGCCAAAATCAAAGATAGAATTGATAAAAAATTATTTAGACCAAATAGACCTAGTCTTAATTATGAGTGTTGAACCTGGATTTGGAGGGCAAAAATTTATGCCAGAGGTTTTAGAAAAAACTAAAAATATTAAAAAGTTAATTGATGAAAAAAAATTGAACACTGATATTGAAATAGATGGTGGTATTAATTTCGAAAACTGTGTAGCGGCAAAGGAAGCTGGCGCAAATATACTAGTATCCGGTTCTACAATCTTTAAGGAGAATAACGGGGACTTGAAAAAAAATATAAATATTTTACGTACTAACCAATAAATGTTTGAATTAAAAAGTATTTTTTTTTACTTTTTAGCTTTGCAAATAAGTATTATCAAATTTTTAAAAAAAATATATTTTTCGACAAATTTATATATAAAGTCTTTACAAACAAAAACACCAAAACAATTTTATTTTAATCCAAATCCATTCCTTCTTACTTCTATAACTAATTATAAAAAATATTCATTTAAAATAAGTGAAATCAATCCAAATATATTTTGGAAAAGAAAAAAAAATCTAAAAGAGGAAAAAAATATCCATAGTTTTTTATGGCTGAATCTAATTGATAGAAAAAATGATGGTCACTCTCTTCAAAAAATAATTGATCTTTGGATTGTCAAAAATAGCAAATTTAGAAATAATATTTGGGAAAGTTCTGTATTGAGCAAAAGAATTATTAGCTGGATTCTCAATGTAGAAATTATACTAAAAAATGGTAATTTTTATTTTAGGAAAAACTTTCTTAATAGTATTGTCTTACAAACCAACCACTTAAAAAAAAATATTAGGTTTGAAAAAGATTATACTAAAAGAATTGAAATCTTAACCGCCTTAATTTTATCTGGTTTAGTTTTTAAAGAGTATGAAGAAAATTTTATCACTGGAATGAAAGAGTTAGAGAAACTAGTAAAAATTTTTTATGATAGTGATGGATTTCCTTTGTCTAGAAATCCTGATGATCTAATATATTTTGTAAAATACCTAATACTTTGCAAAGAATGCACTAAAGATGCTCAAAGATATATTCCAGAATTTTTAGATTTAACAATAGAAAAAAATTTAAGTTGCATTAAGAATATTTTGGCTTCAAACAATCAGTTACCACTTTTTAATGGCGGTAAAGAGGTAGATTTAGAAGATTTCAATAAATTTATCAATCAGTTGGAATATAAATCGAAGAGTAAAAAGAATAAGGTTGGGAATATCTGCATATTTTCTTTTAAAAAAAGTAAAATATTTTTTGATGTTGGCAGTCCACCTAGAAAAGACTTTTCAAAAAGTTATCAATCGGGGCCTTTATCTTTTGAGTACTATCTTAATGGTGAAAAAATTATCACTAATTGTGGATATGGATCAAATATTTCAGCTAAAGCTGAACTGTTAAGTAGACTTACATCTGCTCAATCTACTTTAACTCTTAATGACACTTCTGTTACAAAATTTGAGAGAAACCGATTGATCAATAAAATTTTTGGAAACTCAATTAAAAACTCTTTTAAGGTTAATGACTTAGATGTAAAAGAAAATAAAGAAAATATAAAATTTGTTGCTTCTCATAACGGTTATTACAAATCATTCGGATGTATACACAAACGATCACTTATATTTAATAAAATTAAAGAGTCTCTAACAGGTTATGATGAAATACAAAAAAAAGATGACGGGAAACCAACCAATTATAATTTAAGATTCCACTTATACCCAGGATTAAATGCGGTCAAAACGATAAGTGGTAACAGTATACTAATTCATATAAATAAAAATAAATCACTTCTTTTTTCAACAAATGATAATTCTATAATTATAGAAAAAAGCTTGTTTTTGGCTAGAAACAAAATTTTAGATAACACTTGTATAACTATCACAGGTAATTTAGTAAACGACAACAAAACTATTCATTGGGAAATAAAAAAAAATATTAGCTAAATGAAAAGAAAAATAAAAAATGCTCTTATCTCAGTGTCAAACAAAGATAATTTGCTTTCGTTACTTAAAATATTAAAAAGATTTAATATCAACATGATCAGTTCGGGAGGAACTTTTAAGTATATTAAAAGTAAGGGCTTTAAATGTAAAGAAGTATCAGACTTTACAAATTTTGAGGAAATGCTTGATGGAAGGGTCAAAACACTTCATCCTAAAATCCATGCTGGGATTTTATTTAATAGATTTAAAAAAAAACATAAATCACAGATGATGAAAAAAAAATTTGTCTCAATTGATTTAGTTGTGGTTAACTTCTACCCTTTTAGAGAAACTTTAAATAAGACCAAAAATGAGGAAAAGATCATTGAAAACATAGACATAGGTGGTCCTACTTTAGTCAGAGCTGCTGCAAAAAATTACAAGGATGTATTAATTGTTACTGACAAAAAAGATTATCCCAACCTTATCGAAGAGTTAAAACATAATAATGGTAGTACAAGTTTAAATTTTAGAAAAGAGTCTGCAAGAAAAGCTTTTGGTATTACTGCAAATTATGACTCAATAGTTTCTGAATGGTTTAATCAAAAATTAAATATTAAATTTCCTGAGAGAAAAATTATTAGCGGGAAAAAAATTGAACAATTAAGATATGGAGAAAATCCACATCAAAAAGCATCAATTTATAATACTAACGAACAAGATGAAAGTTTAGGCTTAATAAAATTAAATGGCAAACAATTAAGTTATAATAATTATAATGATATATTTGCTGGACTAGATATTTTATATTCTGCAAAAAAAATTCCAACAACAGTTATAATTAAACATGCGAATCCTTGCGGAGTGGCTTCGGATAAATCAATATTAAATTCATTCATAAAATCACAAGCTAGTGACCCGATAAGTGCCTTTGGAGGTATTGTGGCTTGTAATTATAAAATAAACAGGAATATTGCTAATATAATTAATAAAACTTTTTTTGAAGTCATCTTGGCTAAGGGATTTGATTCTAAAGCATTAAAAATACTTAAGAAAAAGAAGAACATGAGAATTATTGATATTTCGAAATATAAACAAGAAACTAATATTTCAATAAAAATGATTAATAATTCTTTTTTAGCGCAAGAAAAGGACGAAATTATTTTTAAAAAACAAAAACTCAAATTTGTCACTAAACAAAAACCAAACAGAAATGAACTTAAAGAAATCGAGTTTGCGTTTAATGTTTGTAAATATGTAAAATCTAACGCAATAGTAATTTCAAAGAATTTTGCTACAATTGGTATTGGAGCTGGCCAGCAAAACAGATTGGATAGTTGCAAAATTGCTAGCCAAAAAGCAAAAAAATTTCAACCAGACAAATTGATAAATTCTGTAGCAGCTTCAGATGCTTTTTTTCCATTTGCTGATGGTATTAAAACCTTAATTCAGTCAGGAGTAAAATTAATAGTTCAGCCTGGGGGATCAATAAGAGACAAAGAAGTTATTGAAGCTGCAAACAAAGCTAATATTAAAATGGTCTTTACAGGTTATAGACATTTTAACCATTAGCTATAATTCATCAATTTTTGCTGCTAAAATAAAATCGCTTTCTGCAAGGCCCTTAATTGCGTGTGTTGAAATTTTTATTTTTGCATAACCCCATCCGAAAGCTATATCTGGATGATGACCTTCATTCTCAGCAATCTTGCCAACTTTCACTATAAAATTTTCACTCGATACATAATCTTTAAATGAAAACTCTTTTTCTATAAAATAATTTTTTTCTTTGTCTTCAGCGACATTCCATCCATTAATTTTTTTAAGATATTTGTGTATCTCATCAATATCAAAAGAAGGGATACCCCCTTCACATGGTACACATTTTTTTTTTGATAAGTCACTCATTCTTTTTACACTATCTTAGTATGGAGCGGGCAAAGGGACTTGAACCCTCGACCTTCTCGTTGGCAACGAGACGCTCTACCACTGAGCTATGCCCGCAATAAATAAAGTATATTATATAAGTTTCAATATGGTCAACCTTATTAATATGTCGCTATCTTAGATCTTATTTTTCTATTATATTAATAATATGAAATCTTTTCCTAAGCAAATACCAATTTTTCCGTTGAGCGGAGTAATTTATTTTCCAAAAACCAATTTACCATTAAATATTTTTGAGCAAAGATACCTAGATTTGGTTAATGATTGCATAAAAAAAGATAAATTAATGGGAATGATACAGTCAAAAAAGGAAGGTAGAGAAATATATAAAGTTGGTTGTCTAGGAAAAATAAGTGATTTTCAAAAAAGCAAGGATGGTAGAATGCTTATTAATTTAGTTGGAATTACAAGATTTGAGGTGTTAGAAGAAAAAGAGAGTTCAAAACTCTATCGTGAATTTGTAGTAGATTATAAAAAATTTAGTTTAGATTTGAACCCTGATGATGAAAAAATTAACTCAAAAAGATTATTCCAAGATGCAGAAAATTTTTTTAAAAAAAGTGGACTACTTCTTAACTGGAAAGAATTTAATAAACTAGATGAGATACAAAAAATTAATACTCTATCGATGATTGCGCCTGTAACTAATGAAGAAAAACAAAAACTATTAGAATCGGTTTCTTTAAATGAAAAAGCTAAAACTTTGGAAGAAATAATTAATTTTTATCTTGCAGAGGTTGGTATTGGAAGTAAAACACTTCAGTAATTAATAATTAAAAGTTAATTAGAAGACTTATTCATAGAGTCGAAGAAATCAGCGTTATTTTTTGTGTTTTTCAGTTTTGAAATTAAAAACTCAATCCCATCCATAGTGCCCATCGGACTGATTATTCTTCTTAATACATTCATTTTAGATAGATCATCTTTTTCAAACAATAATTCTTCCCGTCTAGTCCCTGATCTAGTTATGTCTAATGCGGGATAAATCCTCTTATCCGCAACTTTTCTATCTAATATTAATTCTGAGTTACCTGTACCTTTAAATTCCTCAAAAATAACTTCGTCCATTCTGCTGCCAGTATCAATTAAAGCCGTTGAAATTATTGTTAATGATCCTCCCTCTTCCACATTTCTCGCTGCGCCAAAAAATCTTTTTGGTCTCTGCAGAGCATTAGCGTCAACTCCACCAGTTAAAACTTTTCCGGAACTTGGTATAACTGCGTTATAAGCTCTTCCGAGCCTTGTTATAGAGTCCAATAAAATTACTACATCTTTTTTATGTTCGACTAATCTTTTTGCTTTCTCGATAACCATTTCAGCAACAGCAACGTGTCTTGATGCCGGTTCATCAAAAGTAGAGGCAACTACTTCCCCTTTAACCGATCTTTGCATATCAGTCACTTCTTCTGGTCTTTCATCTATTAGTAAGACCATTAAATAACATTCTGGATGATTGGCCGTAATTGATTGGGCTATATTTTGAAGAATAATAGTCTTTCCAGCTCGCGGTGGTGATACTATAAGAGATCTTTGTCCTTTTCCAATTGGGCTGACCAGATCTATAAGACGAGCTGTGTTATCAGGTTTTTTTTCAACTTTGCTTGTTTCTACTTCTAATTTAATTCGTTCGTTAGGATATAAAGGAGTCAAGTTGTCAAAAGCGATTTTATTTTTACTTTTTTCTGACTCATCAAAATTTATTTTATTAACTTTTAATAATGCAAAATATCGTTCTGCATCCTTTGGTCCTCTGATTTCTCCTTCAACAGAGTCTCCTGTTCTCAATCCAAATCTTCTTATCTGACTGGGACTAACATAAATGTCATCAGGGCCTGGAAGATAATTAGACTCTATTGCTCTGAGAAAGCCAAAACCATCTTGTAAGACTTCTAGAACACCAGTGGCAGTTATTTGCTCATTTTTTTCTGCTAATTTTTTAAGAATAGCAAACAATATTTCTTGTTTTCTCAAGGTGCTAGGATTTTCAATTCCAAGCTTTTCAGCTTCATTAATAAGCTCTGCAGGATTTTTTTGCTTTAACTCTTGTAAATTCATGAAATTGTAATTTTATTAGGTAAGTGGATTAAATATATGTATTTTTTAAATAAATTCAACCCCTATTATAAAGGTTTAAATACAACAACAATAACGATAGTAATTAATAATATAGTTGGTATTTCGTTTATTATTCTAAAATATTTTGAAGTTCTTTTGTTCTCGTTGTTCGCAAATAAACGAATATTTTTTCCTAGGTAAAAATGATAATGGGTCAAAGCTAAAATTGCAACTAACTTGATTTGCATCCATAATTCATAAAAAACTCCAAAACCTAAGGTATGAATAAGTAAAATACCAAATATCCACGAGAATAACATCGCTGGCATCATTATATAATTATAAAGTTTTTTTTCCATTACTTGGAATACTTCCAGTTGGGACTCATGTTTTGCATCAGCATGATATACAAATATTCTTGGAAGATACAAAAGTCCTGCCATCCATGATATTACGGCTATTATATGGAGAGATTTAAATAACAAGTATAAGTTCATGTTTTGTGTTTTGTTACGAGACTTTGTAATAACTCGATATGTTCAAAGGAGTCATTCAAACATGGTATTAAATCAAAATTTTTACCACCATTATCTAAAAAACTTTCCCTCGCTTGAATATTAATTTCTTCAAGAGTTTCCACACAGTCGGACGCAAATCCAGGACAAATAACTAATAGATTTTTAACTCCTTTATTTGGTAATTGTTCAATAGTTTTATCTGTATAAGGAGTTAACCATTTTTGTGGGCCGAATCTAGATTGAAAAGTTGTTTGTATTTCTATATCAGAAAATTTCTCTTTAATTAGTCTAGATGTTTTTTGACAATAACAATAGTAAGGGTCCCCTTTATCGAAGTAAGATTGAGGTATACCGTGGTAAGACGCAATTATTAAGTCTGGTTTCCAATTAATTAAGTTAATCTTTTTTTTAATACTTTTAATTAATGCATCGATATATAAGACGTTACTTTCATAGTGAGGAACAATCTGTAAACTTGGTTGCCACCGCATTTTCATTAGTGATCTGTAAACTTCGTCACACACTGTTGCTGTAGTAGCGGCAGCATATTGTGGATATAAAGGTAAAACTATTAAGTTTTCACAACCTTTTTTTTGAAGTTCATCTAATTTGTTTTTGATGCTTGGATTTCCATATCGCATAGCAAAATCAACTAAAATATCTTCATTACTTATTTTCTCCCTTAATTTTTTGGCTTGCTTTTTTGTATAATATAAAAGAGGAGACTCATTTGTCTCATTAAACCATATTTGTTTATAAGCGTGAGCAGTTTTAGATGGCCTAAAAGTTAATATGAAAACATTTAAAATTATCTTCCAAATAATAGGGTTTAATTCAATGACTCTTTTATCAGATAAAAATTCTTTTAAGTACTTTCTTATATCCCACCAGTTTGTAGTGTCAGGTGTTCCTAAGTTCACAATTAATATCCCAGTTTTGCCAAATTTAATTTCTGGGTGGTCTTCTTTCATCATTTATATTCTTTTACAAATTCTACTAACTTTTTTAATTTATCAGGGTTCGTCTCGGGAACTAATCCATGGCCCAGGTTAAATATATAAGGAACATCCCTAAAAACGTCTAGGTACTTTTTTGCTTCACCCAACATGTCTTTTTCTGACATCAAAAGAAACTTTGGATGCATGCCGCCTTGCAAGGCTACCCCTGTTAAGTTTTCTCTTGCCCAAAAAGGATCTACGTCATAATCTAAACTAATACAATCTGGTTGAACTTCCCCATTAAATTTTAAAAGATTTTTATTAATGCCTTTTGGGAAACAAATTGTAATAATTTTTTTTTCCTTACAAAATTTAACTAGATTTAAATTAGGTTCAATGCATAAATTGTTAAAATAATCTTTTGGAATCAAACCAGCCCAAGAATCAAATATCTGAATTAAATTTGCCCCAGCAGAGATTTGTTTTTCAATATGTAAACAAATAAACTTATTTAATTTAAACATGATTTTGTCTATATTTTTAATATTCTTCTTAAAACTGTCTAAATTCAATTTTTTTATATTATCTTTTAAGTTGAGCATATAAACCAACAAAGTCCAAGGCGCTCCTACAAAAGAAATTAAAGATTTTTCCTGTGGTAGATTTTTTCTTGTTATCTCTATTGCCTTGTAAACAGGATCTAAAATCTCAATAAATTTTTTTTCATCAATCGAATTGAATCTTTCATAATCAAATTTTTCAATAGTTGGTCCGAGATTTTTTTTAAATTCTACACTTTGGCCTAATGCATAGGGTATCATAAGAATGTCAGAAAAAATAATCGCAGCGTCCAGATTAAATCTTTTTAGTGGCTGTAAGGTGATTTCAGAACTTAGGTTACTGTTTAAGCAAAGTTTAATAAAATCTTTATTTTCACTTCTAATTTTTCTAAATTCGGGAAGATATCTACCAGCTTGTCTCATAAACCAAACAGGTTTTAAATTACTTTTTTTACTAATTATTATTTTTTCCAGATCACCCATTAATATAGTTTAGTTATTTAATGTAAAATTTGTAGTAGGTTGTGTTAATTATTAATATAACTATTTATACATTTTTTATACAATTTGAGATGGATAATTTTGTCAATAAATGTGAGATTTTTAGCTTTTTTAAGAAGTTATGAGTATTTTTAATTTTATAATATCAACATCTAACAAAGTGTTAAGGTTATGTTAATTATTGTTAATGAAAATTTAAATGTTAAAAAATTAGTTGAGAACGTGGTTTTATTAAATATTTATTAACAACTTTATGAACGAAAAATACAATGTATATCTTGTGTCTGATTCAACTGGAGAAACTCTAGACAGGATATTTCTGTCATTAAAATCACAATTTGCAAATTTTGATTATGAAAAAAAAGAATTTGCATTTGTAAGAACTGAACTACAAATTGACAAAATTATCAAAGAGTGCGCTAATGTTCAAAATTCTATAATTTTATATACGATAGTTGAAACTAAACTAGCAAAATATATTTCTAATATGAGCCAAAAAAATAAAGTTCCTTGTTTTGGTATATTGGGAAATCTAATTCTTAATTTCTCAAAACTTCTTAATCAAAAAGCGATTCACAAACCCAGCGCACAACATGTCTTAGATGATGAGTATTACAGAAGGATTGAAGCAATACAATTTACAATGACTCATGACGATGGTAAAAAGTTAGATGATGTTACAGCAGCTGATATAGTTCTTTTAGGTGTAAGTCGAACTAGCAAAACTCCTACCTCTATCTATTTAGCAAATAGAGGATATAAAACTATTAACATACCTCTTGTTTTAGAACAAAAAATTCCTGATGCTTTGTTGTCAAGTACAAATAAAGTTTGCGTTATAGGTCTAGTCGCAGATCCTGAAAGGTTAGCTGATATCCGAAGAAATAGAGTGGCAATCATGAAAGAAAAAAATATAAAAGAGTACACAGATATTGATTTTATAATTAATGAAGTTGATAAATCAAAAACTCTTTTCAAGAAAAATAATTGGCCAATAATTGATGTAACTAGAAAATCAGTTGAAGAAACTGCCGCATCTATTTTAAAGATATACGAAATAACAAAAAATAAATGAAAATAATTTTAGCGTCAGCTAGCGGTGTAAGAAAAGAAATTTTAGATAAATATAACATAGAGTCAGATGTAGTTGTATCTAATGTTGATGAAGATCAGATTAAAGAGGCACTTTTACTTAAAAAAGCAACTCCACTTGATATTTCAAAAAATTTAGCTGAACTCAAATCAATTAAAGTGAGCTCCAAGGTTCCGGATATCCTTGTACTCGGGGCTGACAGCGTTATTTCACTTAATAATGAATTAATTAACAAACCGCGATCAAGAGAAGAAGCGCTCGATATTTTAAAAAAACTAAACAACACTAAGCATCATTTAATAAGCTCGGTGTGCATTTCCAAAAATGGATCTCCAATATGGAATCACACTGATTCGTCAGAACTTTTGATGAAAAAATTTAAAATAAGTGAACTTGAAAAGTATTTAGATAAAATTAAAACTGAAACTTTACTTAGATATGGTGTTTATCAAGTAGAGGCGGATGGGTTGAATCTTTTTAAATATATAAAAGGTGATCGAGACTCAATTATGGGTTTGCCTATTAAACATATTATAAAATATATTAAGCAATATAAAATATGAAAAAAACTTACGCTATTATTGGAAATCCGATTTCTCATTCTTTGTCACCTGTCCTTCATAATTACTGGTTCAAAAAGTATAAAATAGAGGCTAATTATTACTCGATAGAGGCAGAGGAAACAGATTTAAAAAAAATAATTAAAAAAATTCGAAATCGTGAAATATTAGGATTAAACGTAACTTTACCTTATAAGCAGAAAATAATTTCTTATATCGATGAATTAATAAATGATGCAAAAATTACTAATTCAGTAAATACGATTTATTTAACCGAAAACAACACTGTTGTGGGTGATAATACAGATGTTTTTGGTTTACAGGCAGCATACTTAAAAGAAATTACAAATACTCATCAGAAAAAAGCTTTAGTAATTGGTGCCGGGGGTGTTTCTCCCTCAATAATATACTCACTTCAAAAATCAAAAATTACTAATGTGACCTTGTCAAATAGAACTTACGAGAAGTCAATTTTTTTGAAAAAAAAATTTAATTTTATAAATATTTTAAAGTGGGAAGATTTATCAAATAATTTAGAACAATTTGATATTATAATTAACGCAACAAGTTTAGGTTTAAAAAGTGGTAATGATTTTGATATCGATTTTAGTACTGTAGGCACTAAAACAACATTCATTGACACAATTTACAATCCTTTAGAAACTAAAACTTTAAAAATTTTAAAACAAAGTAAGATTAAAACTTTTAATGGTTTAGACATGTTTATCTACCAAGGCCAAAAGTCCTTTTATATATGGAACAAAATTAATCCTGAAATAAATGAGGAATTGATAGATTTATTAATTTCGAAATTAAAATGATTAAGATTGGTATCACAGGTTCATTATCGTCAGGCAAGTCTTCTGCTAGTATATTAATCTCAAAAAAAAGAGGCCCCCTTTTTAGTGCAGATAAGGTAGTCCATGATTTATATCAAAAGGACTCTTTTAAAAGAAAAATAGCGCAAAAACTAAAAATTAGATTAAACAAAAACTTTAAAGCTATCATTAAAAAATTAATAAGAGAAAACAAGAAAAATTTAAGGATCATAGAGAAAATAATACACCCTTATGTACGGCAAGAGATGAAGCGTTTTGTTAAAAAAAACAAAGACAAGAAAATATTATTTTTTGAAATCCCACTTTTAATTGAAAGCAAACTTATGAAATTTTTTGATGTTACAATTTTCATAAAAACTAATAAAAAGATTAGGTTGAAAAGATATTTGTCAAATAAAGGTAATATTAAACTTTTTAATTTTTTGGACAAAGAACAAATGAGCGATGCTAAAAAAGCCAAATTATGCGATCATATAATTGTTAACAATAAATCTTTAGCTTCTCTAAAAAAGAAACTTTCTGATATAATGAGTCATTATGGCTGAAATTTTTTTAGATACTGAAACAACAGGTCTTTCATTCCAAGAAGGTCACAGAATTGTTGAAATAGCATGTATTGAAACACAAGATTTAATTCCAACTAATAGAAGATTTCATAAGCTAATCAATCCAGAAAGAAATATTCCAGAGGAAGCTTTTAAAGTACATGGATATAGTGAAAAATTTTTGAAACAAAAAGAAACTTTTTCTACTATAGCTGATGAATTTTTAAATTTTATAGGCGGGAAACAACTAATTATCCATAATGCTAATTTTGATTTAGGCTTTCTTAATGGAGAATTAGGACAAGTTAAAAAAAATCTAGTCAATAAAAAACTTGTAGTCGACTCTTTGGAAGTAGCGAGAAATAAATTTCCCGGTTTATCTAATTCTCTTGATGCTTTGTGTAAGCGGTTTAATATTGACTTATCTAGAAGAACTAAACACAATGCTTTATTAGATTGTGAATTACTTAGAGAAGTTTATATCAACCTTTTAGATGCGAAAGAACCAAAATTTAATTTATCTAGTTACAATCAAGAAACAGCTAATCCTTCAAACAGTAAAAAAGAATATAACAAGAATATTTTTATTGTTTCAGACGATGAACTTGTAAAGCACAAAAGATTTATTAAGAGCGAGTTTAAAAAAAACTTTTATTGAATTTTTCTCGACTCGTATAATTGTTGAAAGTCTACTTTCTCACTGATTTTTACATCCTTAAAACCTGAATTTTCAAAAACAAAAAGGAAAATTTTTCTAAGTTCTGGATAAATTTTTAAGGGAACTTCAATTAAAATTATTTTTTCTATTTTTTTTTTATCTGTGGTATTTTCTGTAAGTTCAATAATTGTTGAATATATTATATTAGTTTGAATTACCTCTCCTTCTAAATTTAAGGGTTTTAAATTTAGCGCAGTTTCAATTTCAAGAATTCTATTTCTTAATTGATTGCTTTTAATATCAATGTTTATTTTGTAGTTTGATATTTGTTGAGATAATTCTGAAAATATTTTTGAATTAGGTATGTTAAAATTTAGTTTTTTTACATACGTGCCAATTATTTTAAAGCTCATCTTTTTTATCCTCTATTATTTCACCATCAACGGTTTTCGACTCATTTTTATAATTTTGTTTCTTATTAACTACAAATGATCTTAAAATTATTTTTCTTGTTAAAGGAATCAAAAGTAGAAAACCTATCGTGTCCGTTATAAACCCAGGTATTATTAATAAGCAAGCAGCGATAGCAATTGATGCGCCAGACATTATTTCATATATAGGCAACTGGTTTTGATAAATATTTATAACTCCTGACTTTAAAGTTTTTAAACCTTGAATTTTTGCAAAATAAATACCGATTATTGCAGTAAGGAAAATTAGAGAAACTGTTGATAGAGCGCCTATTTCTTGACCAATTTTAATCAATACGAATATTTCTAGTGCAGGTAAGGCAATAATTATCAAAAAAAGTGGGTTCATTTGTCTGATACAAAATTATATTATTAATGTATATTTATCAAACATATGAGTAATAATTTTGGATATATAGACATAATTTTATTAGGAATGATTGCGGGTTTTATCATTTTAAGACTAAGAAGCATTTTGGGAAGAAAAACAGGTCATGAACCAAAAATCTATCCAGGTTTTGCTGAAAGAAAATTTAACGTTCAAAATAATGTAAAAAGTTTTAAGCAAAATCTTGAAGTTTTAGAAGGTCAAGAAAAAAAAGATTTTCTTAAGGGAGCCGAGATTGCTTATGAAACGATTCTTACTACTTTTGCACAAGGCGACAAAAAAAAATTAAGAACTTTATTAACTCCTGACATGGCCGATAATTTTGATCAAGCGATTGACGCCAGGAATAAAGAAAAGATAAAATCTGAATTTACCTTTATAGGTATAAAAGAGTCTAATGTTGAAAAGTATGAAAAAATTAAAAACGAATTATTTGCATCAGTGAAGTTTGTTTCTGAAGTGATTTCAGTTAAAAAAGATAAAGACAATAAAATTATTGAGGGTAATCCTGACAAAATTAAATATGTTACAGATTATTGGAAATTTACAAGAAACATTTTAAAAAAAGGTCCTAATTGGTATTTATCTGAAATAATTAGTAAGTGATAAAAAAAAAAAGATATTTCTCAAACTGATAATGAGATTTGGAATAATTATTTAAAAAATCCCACAGACGTGTATGATAAAGACAAAGATTATGAGAAAAACCTTCCTAAAAATCTCAGATTTAAATACGATTTACATGGTTACTCACTTGAAAATGCCAATAAAAAAGTTAGAGAATTAATACTTAGTTGTTCGGAAAGAAATTTTAGTGAAATTTTGTTAATAACTGGAAAGGGAATTCATTCAAATTCTGAAGAGGATGTATATATTTCAAAAAACTTAAGCAAATTAAAATTTTCCGTCCCAGAGTATATCAATTCAAGGCCGGATCTATCAAAACTAATCATTTCAATTTCTACGGCAAATAAGTCTGAAGGGGGAGATGGAGCTTTAGTTATTAAATTAAAGAAGTTATAAAATAAATTTCGATAGATCAGTATCTTTAACCAAATTACCTAAATTATCACTAACATATTTTTGATCTATAACAATTGTTTCACCAGCTTTGTCAGTAGCATTAAAACTAATATCATCTAGAACTTTTTCAATAATTGTGTGGAGTCTTCTAGCCCCAATATTTTCAACCGATGAATTTACTTCAGCAGAAATTTTTGCAAGCATATTTATACCATTATCAGTAAAATCTAAATTTACATTTTCTGTTTTAAGTAATTCTTTATATTGTTTAATTAAACTATTGTCAGGTTCTTTTAAAATTCTTTTAAAGTCATCTTCGTTTAACGCATTAAGCTCTACTCTTATTGGTAATCTACCTTGTAATTCCGGGAGAAGATCTGACGGTTTAGCAAGTTGAAAAGCACCTGATGCAATAAAAAGAATATGATCAGTTTTAATTGGTCCGTGCTTTGTGCTAACTGTAGTGCCTTCAATTAGAGGTAAAAGATCTCGCTGTACGCCTTCTCTAGATACATCTCCACCTACTCTATCACTTCTCGCAGAAACTTTATCAATTTCATCAAGAAAAACTATACCATTCTCCTCTGTTGATTTTTTTGCTTCTTTAATAATTTTATCTTCTTCGATCATTTTATCAGATTCTTGTGCCACTAAAATGTCGTGGGATTCTTTTACGGTCATTTTTTTCTTTTTACCTTTTTTATTACCCATTGATTTACCAAGGATATCACCAAGATTGACCATTCCAACATTTCCTCCAGGCATACCTGGTATTTCAAAACTTTGAAGACCTGAAGATTTATCTTGAACTTCTATCTCAATTTCATTGTTATCAAGATCTCCGTTCCTTAATCTCTTTCTAAAACTTTCTTTAGTTGCAACACTAGCTTTAGCGCCAACTAAAGCATCTAAAACTTTGTCCTCAGCCTTTAATTCAGCTTTAGCCTTAACTTCTTTTCTTTTTTTCTCTCTTTCCATGGCAATTGCAATTTCAATTAAATCTCTAACTATTTGTTCAACGTCTCTACCAACGTAACCTACTTCAGTAAATCTAGTGGCTTCAACTTTTATGAAAGGTGCCTGTGCTAATTTTGATAATCTTCTTGAAATTTCTGTTTTACCAACACCTGTTGGTCCTATCATTAAAATATTTTTTGGTAAGACTTCATCTCTCATTTCATCAGACAAAGCTTGTCTTCTCCATCTATTTCTTAATGCAACTGCAACAGCTTTTTTTGCTTCTTTTTGACCAATAACATACCTATCAAGTTCTGAAACTATTTCTCTAGGAGATAAAGCACTTACTCTTGACTTTTCTTTTTTAGGTTTTTTAACAATATTTAAGTTTGTAACATTTTTGGAATTAGTCATTTTAAACTTTCTCTACAGTAATATTATTATTAGTAAAAACACAGATATCTGATGCAACTTTGATTGCTTTCCTAGCTATTTCCTCTGCTCTAAGATCGGACTCTATCAAAACTTTCGCGGCTGCAAGAGCATAATTTCCACCAGAACCAATTCCTATAATGCCATCTTCAGGTTCCAAAACATCTCCAGTTCCTGAAATAATAAAACTATGTTTCTTGTCTGCTACCGCCATCAACGCCTCTAATCTTCTTAAAAATTTATCACTTCTCCAATCTTTTGCTAATTCAACCGCAGCTCTCTGTAAATTCCCTGCATGTTTCTCCAACTTAGCCTCTAGCCTTTCAAAAAGTGTTAACGCGTCTGCAGTTGATCCAGCAAATCCTGCTATCACACCTCTACTTTCAATTTTTCTTACTTTTTTTGCTTTACTTTTTAGCACTGTATTACCCAAACTTACTTGTCCATCTCCCGCAACTACAGTTTCATTATTTTTCCTTAGCAAAACAATTGTTGTTCCATGCCATTTTTCAGCTGTATTCATGTTATTATATGTGGAGATTATTTTTTAATCTTCAATAGTGATTTATTGATAAAATGACTATTTGAATATATATCAAAGGTAAATCGACTTAGTTTATGAAAAGAAAAGCAAAAATCACTCGTAAAACTAAAGAAACCAGCATTTCTGTCGCTGTCAATTTAGACGGCAAAGGAAAGTATAAGATTAAAACTGGAATTGGTTTTTTAGACCATATGTTGGAACAATTGTCTAAGCATTCGTTAATTGACTTAGAAGTTACAGCAAAAGGTGACACACATATTGATTTACACCATACCACCGAAGATACCGGTATTGCTATAGGCGAAGCAGTCAAGAAAGCTGCAGGAAATCGAAAAGGAATTACAAGATATGCTTCAACAATGATCCCAATGGACGAAACTTTGAGTAGAGTATCTATTGATGTATCAAATAGGCCCTACTTAATTTGGAAAGTAAACTTACCAGTTGAGAAACTTGGGGAGATGGATACAGAATTATTCAAAGAATGGTTTCAAGCATTTTCACAATCAGCAGGAATTACTTTACATATAGAAAATATTTATGGTGAAAATAGCCACCACAAGATTGAGTCTTGTTATAAAGGTTTAGCCAGGTCATTGAAAGATGCACTGGCAATTGATCAAAGAATTAAAAACTCTATACCTTCGACTAAAGGCTCTATATAAATTAATGAACGTTACAATTGTTGATTACCAATCGGGCAATATAAGCTCAGTAATTAACTCTTTTTCAGTGGTAGCTAAAGGTAAAGTTAATCTAGAGGTTACTTCAGATATTAACAAGATTAAATCTAGTGATAAAATCATTTTACCTGGTCAAGGTTCTTTTAAAAGTTGTGTAGACTCTTTAAATAGTATTCCTGGATTAGTAGATACGTTAAATAATTTTGCAATTTCAAACAAGAAACCATTACTAGGAATTTGTGTTGGCTTACAAATGTTTGCTGACGTCGGGTATGAAGAGGCAGAAACAAAAGGATTAGGATGGATTTCAGGAAAAGTTTCTAAAATAAACAATAAAAACGGAAAATTTAAACTTCCACATATTGGTTGGAATGAAATTGAGATACAAAAAGAAAGTAAAATATTTAAAGATATAAAAAATAAATCTCATATGTATTTCGTACACAGTTATGAGTTAATTCCTGAAGACAAATCAGTTATTTCAGCGACGACAGATTATTCATCAAGAATTGTTTGCTCAGTTGAAAGAGATAATTTATTTGGTACGCAATTTCACCCAGAGAAAAGTGATAAAATTGGTTTAAAGATAATCGATAATTTTTTAAAGTTATAATGAAAATATTTCCAGCAATAGATATCAAAGACAAGAAGTGTATTAGATTAATCAAAGGAGATTTTGAAAATAAAACTGAATATGATATTTCACCAGTTGAACAAGCAGCAAAATATAGAGATCATGGTTTTAAAAATTTACACATTATAGATTTGGATGGTGCCTTAACGGGCAAAACAGTTAACCTTGATATTATTAAGGAAATAGTAATTAAATATGATTTAAAAGTTGAGGTAGGTGGAGGCGTTAGAAACACAGACAATATTAATCAATATATTGATGCAGGAGTAGAAAAGGTAATTCTAGGTAGTGGCGCTATAAAAAATAAAGAATTCTTAAAAGATGCATGCGAAAAATTTAAAGATCAAATCGCTTTAGGATTAGATGCTAAGGACGGTAATCTTTCTGTTTCAGGTTGGAGAGAAAATCTAAATATTAAAGCCACTGATTTTCTTAAAGAAGTTAATAATTACGGCGTAAGCAGAATTATTTATACGGATATTAATAGAGATGGAATGAAAATTAGTCCCAACTTTAAGGACACCGTAAAAATTGCTGAGATTGCTAATTGTCCTGTAGTTATTTCAGGAGGAGTTTCATCTATAAGAGATGTTAAGAAAGTAAAAGATTTAAACAATAAAAAGATTGAAGGTATAATTGTCGGCAAATCAATTTATGATGGTGATATTAATTTAGAAGATCTAGCAAAGGAATTAGATTAAAATGGTTGCAAAATTATCTACGATTAGACGAAAAATAAGAAACGGAGAAAAACTTGGTTTTTCAGAAAGAGCTAGAGCAGTAAACAAAGGATTGTTACCAAGCAAAGCAAAAAAGAAAAAAAATGTTAAAAAATAGAATCATACCTTGCC
>MDTG01230324.1_pt1 | contig 19316 bp, 19 predicted proteins | sample 811421 | NCBI WGS metagenome assembly MDTG01 (sample SAMN05326645, study PRJNA326480) | marine metagenome | isolation source: seawater | place: Pacific Ocean: South East | collected 2011
GTTGATAGGCTGGATGTGGAAGCGCAGTAATGCGTGCAGCTGACCAGTACTAATAGCTCAATTGGCTTGATTTATGCACTGAAAAAAATTTTAAATATAATAATATTAGATCAAATTTGAGTAGATCAATATTAGATTAAATTAACGACAGATAATAATATAAGTTATAAATATTAATTATGAAAGTTTTAGTAACAGGAGCAGCTGGATTCATAGGCTCACATCTTTGCGAGGCATTATTAAAAAAAGGGTATAAAGTCAACGCGTTAGTTAGATATAATTCTAGACAAAACAAAGGATGGTTAGACGGCTTTTTAAATAAAAATCTAAATATAATTTATGGTGATATAACTGATTTTGACTCAGTTTTGAACGCGATGAAAAATTGTGATTATGTCTTTAATTTAGCCGCAAGTATTTCAGTTCCTTATTCATTCAAAAATCCACAAACCTTTATTGACACCAATATACTTGGAGCTTTGAATGTATTTAGAGCATCATCATTATATAAAAAAAAAATCAAAAAAATCATTCAAATTTCCTCAAGTGAAGTTTATGGAAATAACTTAATAAAAAACAAAAATATTTTAACTGAAGAAACTATTACAATATCAGAGTCGCCTTATGCAGCTACAAAAATTGCCTCAGATAATTTGGCTATATCGATGCACAAAGCTACAGGTCTTCCTATTGTAGTAGCAAGACCATTTAATACCTTTGGTCCAAGACAATCATTAAGAGCGGTTATTCCCACTCTTGTTACTCAGTTCATATCGTTAAATAAAAAAAATAATTTTGTTAAAATTGGAAATTTAAAAACAAGTAGAGATTTTGTTTACGTAAAAGATACTGTTGACGGGTTAATTAGTTTGATGAAAAAATCATGTAAATCAGGTCAGATATACAATATTTGTACTGGAAAATCATTTTCAATTGAAAGCGTTGTTAGTAATTTAATTTACCTTACTAAAAAAAATCCTAAAATTTTAGTTTCTAAAAAAAGACTTAGATCAGCAGACGTGTTTGATTTAAGAGGTTCAAATAAAAAATTATTTAAAAGTAACAAATGGTCACCAAAATATAAAAATATAAATGGTTTCAAAAAAGCTTTAACCGAAACTTATAATTGGTTTAAAAAAGATGAAAATCTTAAAAAATATACAAATATAAGAAATTACAATATTTAGTGAGCAAATTTAATTTCATCAAAATTGGCAACAGAAAAATTGGGCCAAATTTTCGACCATTAGTGATATTTGAATTAGGAATTAATCATAATGGAAGTTTAAAATTAGCAAAAAAAATTGTTGATGATGCAATAAAAGCTGGCGCAGAAATAATAAAACATCAAACACATATACCTGAAGATGAAATGAGCTTAGAAGCAAAAAAAATAATACCCATCAATGCTAATAAGAATATTTTTGATTTAATTGACGATTGTTCATTAAATGAAATAGAGGAAATGGAATTAAAAAAATATATAGAAAAAAAAGGAGCTATTTTTTTAAGTACACCATTTTCAAGAAAAGCTGTGGATAGATTGGTAAAATTTAAAGTTAAAGCATTTAAAATAGGAAGTGGTGAATGCAACAATTATCCATTAATTGACTATATAGCCTCATTTAAAAAGCCTATTATTATCAGTACAGGAATGAATGATATCAAATCTATCGAAAAAGCTATCAAAATTTTGAAAAAAAGAAAAACTCAATATGCGATTCTTCATACAACAAACTTATATCCTACTAAGCATAGAGAGGTTCGTTTAAATGCTTTACTAGAATTAAAAAAAAAATTTACTAACACAGTTATAGGTTTGTCAGACCATACTGGAGAAAATTATACATCTTATGCGGCTATAGCTATGGGGGCCTCAATAATAGAGAAACACTTCATAGATAAAAGTTCTAGAAATGGTCCAGATATTTCTGCATCAGTAAATACTAAGCAAATGATAGAATTGATTAAAGGGGTAAATTTGATTCATAAAGCTATCCCTGGAGGAATAAAACCGATTTTAAGAGAAAAAAAAACAGCAAATTTTGCATTCGCTTCTGTTGTGGCAAATAAAGATCTAGAAATAGGTACTGTTTTAAACAAAAATAATATTTGGGTAAGAAGACCTGGTAATGGGGACTTTAAAGCTGAAGAATATTATTCATTAATTGGAAAAAAAGTAAAAGTTAAAGTAAAAAAAAATACGCAAATTAAAAAAATTTATTTTTAATCAAATTAAATGAAAAAAATAAATATAATTTTTTTTTCTGCAAATAGAGCAGAATATGGCCTTATTTATCCTTTTTTAAAAGTTTTCTTACAGCATTCAATTTTTAACGTTGAGTTAGTTGTTGCCGGTTCTCATTTTTCGAAAAAATTTGGATCATCAATTGAAGAAATTAAGAATGACAAGATAAAATATACTAAAATTAATTTAGCACTGAATACAGATTCTTTAGATAATACTTCAGATTACTTTTGCAATCTTCAGAAAAAAGTTAATTTACTTCTAAAAAAAAGAAAAGTAGATTTAGTTTTTTTATCAAGTGATAGATTTGAAACTTTTGCATTTGCGATATCTTCGTATTTGAAAAAAATACCAATTGTACATTATGAAGGTGGAGATGTAACAGAAGGGGGAGCGCTAGATGACAATATAAGACACGCTATTACAAAAATTTCAAATATTCACATAACTTCTAATAAAGAGTCTTTAGAAAGAATAATAAAAATGGGTGAGGAAAAATGGCGTTGTCTTAATGTTGGATACTCACCTTTTTATTCAATGCAAAATCTCAAAATTAATAAAAAAAAAATAGAAAAAAAATTTTTACTTGATCCAAAAAAACCTTTAATATTGTTCACATTCCATCCAATTGTAAAAGACGAAAATGATCAAAGAAAAGATGTTGATGAAGTTTTCAAGGCTCTTCAATATCTATCTAAGGAAAATCAAATAATAATTACATATCCTAATTTTGATCCTGGGTACCAATATATTATAGATAAGATTTTGAATTTAAAAAAACTAGAAAGTAAAATCAAAGTTATTAAACATTTGGGTCGTACCAACTATCACATGTTGCTAAGTTATATTGGTAAAAATAAAAAAGGATTTTGTATGGGAAACTCTTCAAGCGGTATTAAAGAGACAATTTTTTTTAATTGTCCAACTTTAAATATTGGCAATAGACAAAAATCAAGGTTAAAACCTCAAAATGTTGTTGATGTTGAAGCAAATAAGAAGAAAATAATTAGCATAATTAAAAATAAATTAAAAATATATAAAGTTTATGAAAATCCATACAAATTAACTTCTAAATTTAAAAAAATTCCAAATGTAATACAAAAAAAAATATTAAGAAAAAATTTTAAATTTAAAAAATGTATAATATAAAAAAAAATTCTCCAATCATACATAAAGATCAAAATATTTCTGAGGCCATAACTAGAATTAGAAAGTCTAAAATTAAAATGCTGTTTGTTGTTGATAAATCAAATAAGCTTTTGGGATCTATTTCAAGTGGTGATTTGAGGAGGTCAATAAGAAAACGAATTGATCTAAATCAATCAGTTCAAAAGATTATGTTTAAAAAGCCAAGGTATTTCAAAAATAAAGTTAATGATTTATCGATCATGAAAGATTTTATCTGTATACCGGTTATTAATAAAAGAAAAGAGATAGTTGATTTTAAATTTAGCAAAGCTCTAATAAAAAATAAAAAGAATACGGTTTTTTTAATGGCAGGTGGTAAAGGAACTCGATTATTACCTTTGACTAAAAAAACTCCTAAACCACTTTTAAAGATAAAGGGAGTGCCAATAATAGAAAAAATTATTTTAAAATTTAAAAATCAAGGTTTTAAAAATTTTATAATATCTGTCAATTACCTTGGGCATAAAATTAAAAAATACCTCGGTGATGGCAAAAAGTTAAATGTAAATATTGACTATATTAGTGAAAAAAAATATTTAGGTACAGCTGGGTCTTTAACTTTAATAGATTTTAAAAAAACAAAGTTTCCAATTATAGTTGCAAATTCTGATCTTATTTCAGAGATTGATTATAATAATCTTATTGACTACCATGCTACAAAAAAAGCAGACATAACAATTTGTGCAAAAAACAAATTTTTTGAAATGCCCTATGGAGAAATTGTTGAAAAAAATGAAATAGTAAAGACAATAATAGAGAAACCAAAAATTTATCACTTAGTCAATGCAGGTATATATGTTATTGAAAAAAAATTTTTAAAAAATTCTGCTAGAAATAAAAAATTAATGATGAATGAATTTATAACAAGACAGTTAAAAAAAAATAAAAAAGTTTTTTGTTATCCTGTCTATGAAAATTGGATAGATATTGGTAATAAAATAGATTACAAAAATAATAAATAGTTCAATTCGATCTTAGTTTATAAATTACCAAGATCTATTTTCAGTTAAAAACTAGTTTTTTTTACAAAGTCTTAGTAGACGCCATATTGATGGATGTGGTAGTGAAGTAATTCGTGAAGCTAATCAGAGCTTATGGGTCAACTGGATTGATTTATATATTAAAATAATTTTTTGTGGGATTTTAATACTAATTTTTATAATTAAATGTTAATATATTTTTTGTAAAAGTTCCCATTCATTTTTATTTTTTTTCCAGAGATGTGGAGATCTAAATTGATCTAATGTTGAAAAAAAATCACCTTCATTCATTCCAATGTAATCCAAAAATTCTTTAAAATGTTTTTTTGGAAATTCATTGTCATATTTTCTTACTAAATTTATTCCTTCTTCTCTTGTAATTTTTTCATTTCTAATTTCTTGTGCAGCATCGTATGATGCTCTGCCTAAGCCAAATTTTAAATGTGTTAAATAGTAATGAAAAGGATCAATTTTATCATCAATACTTGAGTATTTTGAATAAGATCCCTCTGTTCTTTCTGTATTTGGTCTAAAACCAGTATGTTTAGCGGCATAATAATAACATTCTTGGGGGTCCCAATTAAGATAATAGCCTAAATATCTTTGTTCTATTTTTTTTTTTATTTAGTTCATTTAATGTAGGAGGCATATAAGGCTCAAAATCATTTAAACTAAAATTATAGTCTTTTATTATTTTAGGTAATTTTTCTCCACCGAGAACAATTTCTGAATTGTTTGAATTTGAAAAAAACTTGCTATCCATCTTAGGATTTGAGTTTTCATCAACTGCATTACCGTACTCAGCTTGATTTTCTCCATAAAAAATAAGAGGTATATCAAATTTTATGGCCATTAGTGGTCCAATAATTTTTTGTCCAATTATAAAAGGTTGAAATGGGTGTAATAAATTTTTAAATGCTAGTTTAGTTAGTAGTTTATGAACTCTACCATTTGGGGTAAAAAGAATATTATCAAGGCCTCCAATTTTTATCCAATTATCAAAATTCTTCCAGCCAATATCTGTATATATATGTGGCGCCCAAGTAACTGTTAATGGGTTCATTCCATATTTGTATTTAAGGACATGCGCGGTATAGGCACTATCTTTCCCACCGCTTCCTGGCACAAGACAATCGTAGCCACTAGGTTTTCTAAATTTTTCTAATAATTCAAGTAATTCTTTTTCTCTTTTTTCCCAGTCAATTTTTTTTTTTGTTTCATTATAATTACATGCGTCACAGATTGATGAATCTGAATTTATGTTTAGACCAGATTTTTGATTATTATCACTTTTAAATTCAACAACGCTTCGAGGTCTTTGATTGCTCATAACACATTTTGAGCAAAAAATAACATCTTCTGGCAATCCATAAAGGGAAGAATTTTTTGACATATTTTTTAGTTAATTTTTTTTTTTATTATTGTGTTTAAAAATTCTAATCCAATTTTAGAACTTTTTTCTGGATGAAATTGAGTTCCAATTATATTAGAATTTTTTACAATTATAGCACAAAATTTTCTATCATTATACAAAGATGTTGCAATCTGGTTTTTGACATTTGTAGGCTCAGCAATAAATGAATGCACAAAATAAAACTTTTGCTTATTAAATTCTGTTAAGAAATCAAATGAGTTGTTTGGCTCTATATACGTTTCAAACCAACCAACATTTGGTAATATATCATCTTTATTTACTGAAAGTTTTTTAACTTTCCCCTTAATCATTCCCAAACCTGGTGTGATAAAATTTTCTGAACTTTCTTCAAAAAATAGCTGCATTCCCAAACAAATTCCCATTAAAATATTATTTTTATTTTTTACAAAAATTTGCAGATCATTTAAAATTTCTTTTTCGATAATCAATTTCATTGCTTGATTAAATGCGCCTACACCAGGTAAAATACATATATTTCCAATAATTTGATTTTTTTCAGAATATAATATTGGTTTATATCCGAGAAATTTTATAGAATTATAAAGACTTTTGATATTACCCATTCCATAGTCTATTATTGTAACATTTTTCATTTAAGCTTGATTAATCTCAGAAATTTTTAGAGTTTTATAATGTAGTACTGAAGCTATTGCTACGGATACATTTTTAAATATTTTCTTTATTTCTTTAATATCTTCTAAACCTCCACACCCTCCTGAAATTATTAATGGTTTTTTTATATTTTCATATACATTATTAATTAGATCAATATCAAAACCTGTTTCTGTTCCCTCTTTATCAATAGAAGTTAATAATATTTCACCACAACCCTTTTTTTGAATAGTATTAATCCAATCCTTTAAATTTAGATTAGTTCGTTCTCTTCCACAAAATTTATATGGTTCCCAAGAGTTGTCAGTAATTTTTTTGGCCTCAATGTTAACCACAATCGTTGACTCTCCAAAATTTGAAGTTGCCTCACTTAAAAAATCTGGGTTTTCTAATGCTTTTGAATTTATTGCTACTTTATCAGCACCTGAGTTAAGAGCATCTTCTATGTCTTTTAAAGATCTTATCCCTCCTCCTAAAGTAATTGGTACAAATATATCACTTGTTATGTTTTTTATTAAATTAAATAAGTTGTTTCGTCCATATAGACTTGCAACAGAGTCTATTATTAAAAGTTCATCAATACCACTTGTGTAATATTCTTTAGCGATATTTACAGGATCACCTATTTTTCTCAATCCTTCTAAATTAATTCCTTTTATTACGCTATCATTTTTTATATCAATTCTTGCTATAGTTCGCATATTAAAAAAATTTGTTATATCATAGAAGCTTAAAAATGAATAAAAAAAAGATTAAAATTATTGCATTTATACCCGCAAAAAAAAATTCAAAGGATTTAAAAAATAAAAATTTAAAAAAATTGAACAACATATCTTTATTTGAATTAGCAATATTAGCTGCAAAAAGATCTAAATTAATTGATGAAATATACTTATCTTCAGACTCAGATAAAATTTTGAAAATAGGAACTAGACTTAATATTCAAACAATAAAAAGAAAAAAATCTTTAAGCACTTATTCAGCATCTGCAAACTCTGTTATATTGGACTTTATAAAAAATAATCTTCAAATTAATTATGAAAATTGTATTATAATTTATCTACAACCTACATCACCATTTCGAAATAATATTCATATTGACTCAGCTGTAAAATATTTAATTAAAAATAAATTAAGATCTGTAGTAAGTGTGACAGAAAATAAGAATTTTTTTAAATCCTTATATAAAAAGAAAACAACTTTATTTCCTTTCTTTGACAATAATTTTGTTACAAAAAATAGACAAAACTTAAAAAAAATATACTCACCAAATGGGGCAATATATATTTTTTATTTGAATGATTTTAAAAGAAATAAAAAATTAAGTTTTATAAATTCTGGGTATTATAATATGAATAGGATTGATAGCATTGATATAGATGATGAGGAAGATTATGATTTGGCAAGATATTTAAGTAAAAAATATCTAAAAATTAAAAAATAATACTCAATGGTTATGTGTACTAGAATAAAGTATTGTAAAATAAAATAATTACAGAAATTAATTATCTTTAATTAAAAAAGTTTATAGACACACTAATAACAATCTTTTTTATAAGATATCTAGATTTATGGCATTTTTATTATATAGATGATATTTATTTAAATAAATTATATGAAAAAAGCTCTCATAACTGGAGTTACAGGACAGGATGGATCTTATCTAGCAGAATTTTTGCTTAGCAAAGATTATGATATTCATGGCATTAAAAGAAGAACTTCTTTAATTAATACAGATCGTATTGATCATTTGTATCAAGATCCGCATGAAGCTCACCGAAAGTTTATTTTACATCATGGTGATTTAACAGATGCGACTTCATTAATCAGAATTATACAAGAAGTTCAGCCTGATGAAATATACAATCTAGCAGCTCAAAGCCATGTAGCAGTTTCGTTTGAACAACCAGAATATACTGCGAATTCTGATGCTTTAGGAGCTTTAAGAATTCTAGAAGCTATTCGAATTCTAAAACTTGAAAAAAAAACAAAATTTTATCAAGCTTCAACATCAGAGTTATATGGTTTAACAAGTAAATCACCTCAAAATGAAAGAACTCCATTTTATCCAAGAAGCCCTTATGGAGTAGCAAAATTATATGCTTATTGGATTACAGTTAACTATAGAGAAGCATACGGAATTTACGCTTGTAATGGAATTTTATTTAATCATGAGTCTCCTGTAAGAGGAGAAACTTTCGTAACAAGAAAAATAACTAGGGCTTTGGCGCGAATAAAATTAGGAATGCAAAAAAATTTATTTATTGGAAATTTAAATGCTATGAGAGATTGGGGCCATGCTAAAGATTATGTAGAAGCTCAATGGCTAATGTTACAACAAGATAAGCCAGATGACTTTGTTATTGCTACCGGAAAACAATATTCAGTTAAAGATTTTATAAATTTAGCAGTAAAAACTTTAAATATGAGTATTGAGTGGAAAGGAAAATATTTAAACGAGGTAGGTGTGATAGATGGCAAGGAAGTAGTGAGAGTAGATCCTCGTTATTTTCGGCCTACAGAGGTCGAAAATTTACTAGGTGACCCTAGTAAAGCAAAAAATAAATTGAACTGGTCTCCTAAAATAACTTTTGAAAAATTAGTTAAAGAAATGACTGAAGAGGATATGAAGTTAGCAAAGCATGACAAACTTATTAATACTTAACATTTCTTCACTTTTTATAATTTAAAATGACTAATTTAAAAATATTTGTAGCCGGACATAAAGGAATGGTAGGATCAGGTCTGGTTCGTACTTTAAAAAAAAATAAAAATATAGAGATAATTACTCGTGATAGAAAAAATCTTGATCTGACAAATCAGGCAGATGTTCAGAACTTTTTTGAAAAACAAAAAATTGACCAAGTATATTTAGCAGCTGCAAAGGTAGGAGGAATCCAAGCAAATAACAATTATCCAGCAGAATTTATTTATGAAAATTTGATGATTCAAAACAATGTCATACACAGTGCTTTCTTAAGTGGAGTAAAAAAAGTACTATTTTTAGGATCGAGCTGTATTTATCCAAAAAATGCTACTCAACCCATGGAGGAAAATTCATTATTAACTGGATCGCTTGAACCAACTAATGAGCCTTACGCAATTGCAAAAATTGCAGGCATCAAACTTTGTGAAAGTTATAATCGTCAATATGGCAAAACTTATGGTATTGACTATCGTAGTATCATGCCAACAAATCTTTATGGACCAGGTGATACTTACGATTCAGAAAATGGACATGTGATACCAGCTTTAATTTATCGTTTTCATGAAGCAAAAATTAATAACCTACCCGACGTAGTGATTTGGGGCACTGGTAATCCTAAAAGAGAATTTCTTTTTGTAGACGATATGGTTGAAGCATCTATTTATCTAATGAATGTAGAAAAAAAAATTTATGAAAAATATACCAAACCAATGTGTAGTCATGTAAATGTAGGTAGCGGTATTGAGCTGAGCATTAAGGAACTTTCTGAAATTATAAAGAAGACTGTTGGATATAAAGGGCAAATTAAATTTGATTCAAGTAAACCTGATGGTACTTTAAGAAAATTAATGAGCAGTAATGTTCTAAACTTAATTGGCTTGAAACCTAAAGTTAACTTAGAGGAAGGTCTTGCTACAACTTATAAAAATTTTCTTAAAGATTGATGCAAATTTTAAAAAAACTAATTTATCTACTTTCCTCTCAAGAACGTAAGCATTCAATTTTTTTGTTATTATTGATTATGATAATGGCCCTTCTAGATATGGCTGGTGTGGCATCTATATTGCCTTTTATGGCTGTATTAACAAATCCAAACATTATTGAAACTAACGAAATTTTAAAAAGTATGTTTGAAGTTTCAAAAAATTTTGGTGTCGAAAATAATCAAGATTTTCTTTTTGGTCTCGGTATTCTTGTTTTTATATTATTAGTTACTTCGCTACTCTTTAAAATACTTATGGTCTATCTAGAGATAAGTTTTACAGTGATGCGCGAGTATAGTATTGGCAAGAGACTAGTAGAAGGATATTTGCACCAGCCATACAGTTGGTTTTTAAATAGAAATAGCTCAGATCTTGGAAAAAATATTTTATCAGAGGTTAATTCAGTTGTTTCAAATGGGATAAGTCCTATGCTTGTTCTTATATCACACAGTGCTGTTGCAATTGCATTAACCCTATTATTAATTCTAACTGAACCTAAAATTGCGTTTTTATCATTTATCACTCTTGGCCTAGCTTATTTGTTAGTATTTAAATTAACACGTGGTGTAATTGATAAATTTGGAAAATATCGCTTAAAAGCTAATCAAGCACGTTTTTCTATTGTAAATGAAGTTTTTGGAGCCGTTAAAGAGGTTAAAGTTGCAGGCTTAGAGCAAATTTATATTGAACGATTTTCATTACCAGCTCAAAAGTACTCTAAATATCAGGCTATGGCTGGAGCAATTGGACAATTACCACGCTACATCATTGAAATAGTAACTTTTGGAGGCATCTTATTTGCCGTACTTTATTTAATGTCTAAAAACACCTCATTTTTATCTATAATACCGGTATTGGCAGTTTATACTTTTGCAGGCTATCGATTAATACCTGCTTTACAACAAATTTATTTAGCTATAACTAAGTTACGTTATATCAGTCCAGCTTTAGACTCACTTTATAATGATTTAAAAAGCTTAGATCCTAAAACGGTTAGTCCAAAAATAGAGCCTCTTAAATTAAAAAAATCAATAACTTTAAAAAACATTAGCTACAATTATCCATATTCTAAAAGAACAGCATTAAAAGACATAAGTCTTTCAATACCAGCTGGATTTACAGCTGGTTTTGTTGGAACCACAGGTAGTGGAAAAACTACGTCAGTAGATATAATTCTAGGTTTACTTGAACCTCAGAAAGGCAAACTGGAGGTAGATGGTCAAATTATTGACAAAATAAATTATCGAGCATGGCAAAATTGTATTGGTTATGTGCCACAACAGATATTTTTAGCTGACGATACTATAGAGGCAAATATTGCATTTGGAGTTAATACTGAATTTATTAATAAGGATGCAGTTCAAAAAGCCTCTATAATTGCAAATTTACATGATTTTGTAACTAATGAATTGCCTGACCAATACCAAACCAAAGTAGGAGAGCGTGGTGTAAGACTTTCAGGCGGCCAGCGTCAAAGAATAGGTATTGCAAGAGCGCTTTATAACAACCCAGAAGTATTAATTTTAGATGAGGCAACCAGTGCGTTAGATAATTTAACTGAAAAAGAAATTATGGATGAGGTTTTTAAAATTGGAAAAAATATAACTGTTATAATGATTGCGCATCGACTAACAACTGTAAAGAAATGTGATATAATTTATCTGCTAGAAAATGGTAAACTTAAAGCAAAAGGTAAATTTAATGAATTAATTGATCAAGACAATACATTTGTTGAGAATGTTAACAATTCTAATTAAAAATATTATAAAAAAATAATTAAATGAATAAATTTTTAAACATTTTTGACGAGAAAAAAAAAAAACGATTTAAAAGAAGAAGGTTATTGTATTTTTGAACCAAATATAGAAATCCAAAATTGGATTGGCACAGATTTAAATAATTTAAGAACAATAATAGATGATCTAATTAACAAAGAGGGTGATAAAGCTGGATTTGAAGGAAGGGAAGAATTTTATCAAGAGGGAAAAAAATTTGGACTTTTTGCAAATAGACTTGGAAATCTTCCAAATAAATCTAGATTTTTTTTCAATTTTTGCTGTCTTCCAATTAATTTGTTGGCAGCGAAAGAAGTTATTAAAAATGAAATTTGTTTATCAAGTTCAAATTTTAGAGAGCCATTAAAAAATAGTAAGCAACAAGCATTACATATTGATTGGTTGCCTAGACAAACTAATGAAGAAACTTTTGATTGTGTCGTAGCAATGTATTACTTGGATGACTCAAATGAAGCGAATGGAGCAATTAAATTAATTCCAAAAACTCATAAAATTTTAAGTTATCCAGATAAATATTGTAATCCAAACTTAGATCATCCAGATGAAGTAACTATTTCGATGAAGGCTGGTTCTGTAATTATCTTGAATGCAAATATTTGGCATAGAGGAGGCGCAAATCTAGACGGTTCAAGAAGGAGGATAATTAACGCAGTTTACAGAAATAGAAGATTAAAACAGGGCCTTTGCCAAAAAAAATATTTAGATAATAAACTGATTGAGATAATGAGCGAAAAAGAAAAATATTTATTCAAAGTAGCTCTTAAAGATGAAGAACAAACTGAGAAGATATATGGACCAGGCAATCATTACAGAGATTGGTTAAAAAATAATCCTGAGTTTGATTATTCAAAACCATAAAATAATTAAATTTTGTGTTTTTTATTAATGTTAATGAAAATTCCTCTGAAAATGTTATTAATTTAAAAATAAATGTTAAATAATTCCTCTATATTAATTACAGGTGGCACAGGTTCTTTTGGTCATAGTTTTGTCCCTTTAACTTTAAAAAAGTATAATCCTAAAAGACTTGTAATTTTTTCTCGTGATGAAATGAAACAATGGGAGATGGAAAAACAATTTAAAGATGACAAAAGGGTTCGTTTTTTTATTGGAGATGTGCGTGATAAAAATAGACTTCATCGTGCTTTACATAATGTTGATTTTGTTGTTCATGCGGCAGCAACTAAAATAGTTCCTACCGCAGAATATAATCCATTTGAGTGTGTTAAAACTAATATTGATGGAGCTATGAATTTAATAGATACTTGTATTGATCAAAATGTTAAACGAGTAGTAGCTCTCTCAACAGATAAGGCGAGTAGCCCGATTAATCTCTACGGAGCAACTAAATTAGCTTCTGATAAATTATTTATAGCAAGCAATTCATCATATGCTGGTGGTCATAAAACCTCTTTTTCGGTAGTACGATATGGAAATGTAATGGGATCAAGAGGCTCAGTAATTCCTTTTTTTATGTCACTAAAGGATCAGGATGAACTACCAATTACTGATAAACGTATGACCCGTTTTATGATTTCTCTTGAACAGGGAATAGATTTAGTGTGGCATGCTTTTAAAGATATGGTAGGCGGTGAAATATATGTAAAAAAAATACCTTCTATGAAAATCATAGATATTGCAAAATTAATTGAACCAAAAGCTAAGCATAAAATAATTGGTATTAGGCCTGGAGAAAAATTACATGAAGAAATGATTAGTAGCGATGACGCTAATTCAACGTATGAGTATAAAGATTATTATAAAATTTTACCCCAAATTAATCAGTGGTCAAAAGATAATTTACGTATTAAAGATGGAAAAAAAGTATCCGAGGGATTTGTCTACAGCAGCGATAATAATACAGAGTGGATGAAACCAACTGAATTACAAAAATGGATAGATATAAAAAAAGAGTATATTGGAAAAATTTAAGTTATGATACCTTATGGTCGACAAGAAATTACCGATGAGGATATAGCTGAAGTTGTTAAAGTACTGCGTTCAGATTTTTTAACACAAGGACCCACAGTACCAAAATTTGAAAAATCAGTAGCAAATTATTGCGATGCTTCCTATGCAGTTGCAGTCAATAGTGCAACTAGTGCACTACATATTGCTTGTCTTGCCTTAGATCTTGGCCCTAAGGATTGGTTGTGGACTTCTTCAAATACTTTTGTAGCAAGTGCTAATTGTGGACGTTATTGTGGAGCAAATATAGATTTCGTAGATATTGATCCCAATAATTACAACATGAGTATCGAAGCACTATCGGTAAAATTACAAGAAGCCGAAAAAAAAGGAAATTTACCAAAAATTGTGATACCTGTTCATTTCGCTGGATTACCTTGCGATATGACAGCTATTAATTCTTTGTCAAAGAAATATGGGTTTAAAATAATCGAAGATGCCTCACATGCAGTTGGAGCATCTTATAATAAAAAAAAAGTTGGCTCATGTATTGACAGCGACATTACTGTTTTTAGTTTTCATCCGGTAAAAATTGTAACAACTGGAGAGGGTGGGATGGCTCTTACAAATGATAAATACCTTGCAGAAAAAATGTCAAGGTTGAGAGTTCATGGTATAACAGATGATGAAGTTTTAATGAAACAACGTCCAAAAAATGAAATCTGGAATTATCAACAGATAGAATTAGGATTTAATTATCGAATGAACGATATTCAAGCCGCATTAGGATTAAGTCAAATGAGCCGATTAGATGATTACATTAAAAAACGTCACATAATCGCTGAACTTTATGATAAAAATTTTTCTAATTGGCCAATAAAAACTCCTTGGAAATCATCTGAATTTTATTCCAGTTATCATTTATATCCAGTTCGAATTGAAGAAGATTTAAAACTTAAGACTCAAAAAGAAATTTATCAAGAATTAAGGAAGATAGGTATAGCTGTAAATTTGCATTATATTCCTGTTCATCGTCAACCATATTATGAAAACTTAGGATTTAAAAAAGAGGAATTTCCAGAATCTGAAAAATTTCATCGTGAAGCCTTAAGCTTGCCAATGTTTCCAACTTTATCAACAGAAAATCAAAAAAAAGTTATTAAATCTTTGATTAACACTATAAAAATAAAATGAAAAAAAAACAAAGAGAAATTTTTCTAGAAAAAGAAGGCGATGCTTATTTTAGCCGCAATAAAATTAAATTAGAAAAAAGAAAAGTGGGTGTTACAGATCCAGTCATTAATGCTTTAGAAAATTTTATTGGAAAAAAAAATTTTAAAAAAAATTCGAAATTATTAGAGATAGGTTGTGGTGAAGGAAAAAGATTAAAATGGATTTCTAAAAACTTAAATATAAAATGTTATGGAATTGATCCTTCTAAAAAAGCAATAAATATTGCAAATAGAAATGACGTGAAGGCAATACAAGGGACTGCAGATAATCTTAAATTTGATAATGACAAATTCGACATTGTTGTATTTGGGACTTGTCTTTATCTTTGTGATCGTAGTGACTTATTTCAAATTGCAAAAGAGACTGATAGAGTTTTAAAAAGGTCTGGTTACGTAATAATACGTGATTTTTTTTCATCTTCTCATCAGTCAAATAAATATAAACATAATAATAATATATTTTCCTACAAAATGGATTACAGAAAATTATTTGACTGGCATCCTTATTATAATTGCATATTTCATCATGTAAGCACATTATCAAACACTGTTTCAAATGATAACAAAGATGAATGGAGAGCGACATCTATATTAAGAAAACATTATATTAATAATGACTAGACTTGCTCTAGGTACAGTTCAATTTGGATTAAATTATGGTGTAGCAAATTATTCTGGTCAAACAAATTTGTCAGAGGTAACAAAAATAATTAAACTTGCAAGGCAGGCAAGTGTAGATTTAGTTGATACCGCTATTTCATATGGCAACAGTGAAAAAATAATCGGAGAAGTTGGAATTTCTGATTTTAGATTTGTCACTAAGTTACCAGCTTTATTGAATAATAATAAAGATATAACATCTTGGGTTGAAAAAATGGTCAAAAATTCTTTAAAGAATCTTGGTGTTAAATCAATATATGGTCTATTGATACATAGATATAAAGATCTTTTAGGTGATAACGGTAAAAGATTAGTTTATGCCCTTGAGCAAATTAAAACAAGCGGTCTTGTTAAAAAAATTGGTATTTCGATATATGATCCATCAGAAATAGATCAAGTTATTGATCTTTTGAAAGTTGATATAATACAGGCTCCATTAAATATAATTGACAGAAGACTTGAAATAAGTGGGTGGCTTAAAAAACTAAAAAAAAAAAATATTGAAATCCATACAAGATCAACATTTCTTCAAGGACTACTTTTGATGGAGCAAAATAAAATTCCCTTAAAGTTTAAAAGATGGCAGAATATATTTGATTATTGGTTTAAAGAATTAAAAAAAAATAATTTGAATGCCACACATGCTTGTTTATCTTATCCAATGTCACTACCCGAAATAGACCGTATAATTGTTGGTGTTAATACTGCAGATCAATTTGAAAATTTAATAAGATTATCTAAATCGAAAATCCTAAGAAAAGACTTATCGCTTATGATTTCAGATGATAAATTATTAATCAACCCTTATAATTGGTTAAACCTTTAAAATATAATATAAAAAAATGATATAATCTTAAAACTAAATTACTATGATTTCAAAATTAACAAAAGATATAGTCAATACTAAATTAGAGACTCCTAGATTAATCTTAAGACCTATGCTCATAAAAGATTTGAGAATAATATTTGAAATAGAAAATAAACACATGGCTTTTGACCTTATAATGACGAAGAAAAAGATGAAATTCCAGGCTTTTGCCAATTGGTTTAAAAAAAGAAAAAATCGTGTTGATTATGTAATTATAAATAAAAAAAATAATAAAATAATTGGAGTTATTAATACTGTTTTTTATATGAATAACAAAATTTTATTTGGAGAATTAAGTAAGTACATAGGTCTTAAAAAATTTCGTGAGATGGGATTATTAACTGAGGCAGCAAAAGAATGGATAAATTTCATATTTATTTCTACAAATATACAATTTTTAATTGATCAAAATTTAAAAAAAAATCTTTATAATAAAAATACAAATTTAAATCTTGGCTTTGCTATTTTAAAAGATAAAAAAAATCAAAAAAAATCAGAATTGTATTCTATGAAATTAACAAGAAAAAAATGGGAATTAAATAATGAAGAAGTTTTGAGAAATATATATTTTTCAGATTTAAAACAAATTTTGACATGGAGAAATAGCTTAAAAGTTAGAGAAATTAGCTTAGATAGTTCTTATATTAGTTATAAAAAACATTTAGAATGGTATCAAAAAATTCAGACTGATACTTCTTACTTTTCATTTTTAATATCAAAAGATAATAAACCCTGTGGAATAGTAAATTTGAAAATAATTGACCCAAAAACTATGCAATGGAGCATATATAAAAAACCTCATTCTCAAAAAGGCTTTGGTACTTTTTTAGCACATCGAGTTTTAAATAAGGTTTTTAGTCAACTTAATACAGATTATATACTTGCATCAATAAACTCATCAAATTACATTTCAATAAAATTTCACAAAACTCTTGGCTTTAAAGTAAAAAAAAATATAAATAAAAATTACAGTAGAAACAATGACACTAGGTTTGCTAGAAAAAGATTTTTTTTTAAAAATTATTCTAATTATATTTTAAATAAATCTGATTGGATGAAGAATAAGGATCTTATCCATAAAAAAATTATAAAAACATACAGAATTTAAACTATAATAAAATAATTGTAGATTTGTATTTATTGCACATAATTATAAAAGTGCTATCTATTAATATTAATGATTACTTTTGAAAAACAATCAATAGGAAAAAAAGAAAAGCCATTTATAATTGCTGAGATGTCAGGTAACCACAATCAGTCTCTTGATCGTGCTTTAAAAATTGTAGATGCGGCATCAGATGCAGGTGCGAATGCAATAAAATTACAAACTTATACTGCTGAAACTATGACTTTAGATATAAAAGAAGGAGATTTTTTTATAGATGACCCAAATTCTCTATGGAAGGGTAATTCCATGTTTGATTTATATAAATTAGCCCATACTCCATGGGAATGGCATGAGCCTATAATAAAACATGCTAAATCAAAAAACCTATTATGTTTTAGTTCTCCTTTTGATGAAACTGCAGTTGATTTTTTAGAAACACTAAATGTGCCTGCTTATAAAATAGCGTCATTTGAATGTATTGATTTACCATTAGTAAAAAAGGTAGCTAGCACAAAAAAGCCAGTGATTATTTCAACAGGCATGGCATCAATCACAGAAATTGGTGAAGCAGTGGAGGCTGCACGTAGCAGTGGTTGTAAAGATTTAATTTTACTTAAATGCACTAGTACTTATCCAGCTTCACCTGAGAATACAAATTTAAATACTATTGCACATATGCGTGAATTGTTTGATTGTGAAGTTGGCCTGTCAGATCATACACTAGGTATTGGTGTTGCAGTTGCAGCAGTAGGTATTGGTGCAACAGTTATTGAAAAACATTTTACACTATCAAGAACAGATGGTGGAGTAGATTCTGCTTTTTCATTAGAACCAAGTGAATTATCAGCATTAGTTACAGAAACTGAGCGTGCCCATAAAGCACTTGGAAAGATTAGTTATGGTACGTCTGAGTCAGAAAAGGATTCTCTGCTTCGAAGACGTTCACTTTATATTGGAGAAGATATGAATGCGGGTGATGTTCTCACTCGAGAAAATTTAAGACGAATTAGGCCTGGAAAGGGTCTCCCTCCTAAATATTATGAAATGTTATTAGGTAAACGTATTAAAGTTGGTGTATCTAAAGGGACTCCTGTTTCTTGGAATATAATATTAGATAAATAATTTTTATTTATGCAAAAATGAGGTTTAATTAGTTGACCAATAAAAAACGTTATCTGATTACAGTTCCTAATGAGCAAACATGGAAATTTGATCGTCCAGTCATATTTTTAGGAGAATGGTGCTGTAGATATAACAGAAAAACTAAATGGCAAAATATGGATGCTATTGTAGCAAGACCATATGGGATAAATTTATCAAAAAAAAACAAAGATTATTCAGAAGCACTTAAAATAGAAGAAAACATTTTCCCAGATCTATGTAATTTACTTAATGAAGAACATGGTAAAAAATTTAGTGAAAGATTTTGGCGAATAGTTATTGGTCATTGGTTAAAATTTTTTATAAGAGACTTAATTAAAGATATAAATACCATCAAAACTTGTTTTGAAGAATATGAAATTTCTGGAATTACCACTTACGATTGTGATAAATATCAGATAACTCCATATAATTTTAAAGAGGCAATTTA
>MDTG01091431.1_pt1 | contig 19314 bp, 15 predicted proteins | sample 811421 | NCBI WGS metagenome assembly MDTG01 (sample SAMN05326645, study PRJNA326480) | marine metagenome | isolation source: seawater | place: Pacific Ocean: South East | collected 2011
AGCCAAAGGAACGAAAAGGAGAACCCCAATGGCAAACGCACTCGGATATGTCAGCGAGACCAAGGCCGGCTTCGAAGGCACGCTCGCCATGATGAACTTGAGCACTGCCATCCGCATCGAGAAGAATGGCGAGAAAGCCGCAGAAGGCCAGCCGGACTTCCGCATCTTTGCCGGAGAAACCTCGACCGAAATCGGCGGCGGCTGGATGCGCAAGGCGAAGTCTTCGGGACGCGAATACGTCTCTCTGACCCTCGCCGACCCGCAGATTGGTCCCCGCCGGATCTATGCGAACCTTGCGCCGGTCAAGGGCAAGAAAGGCCGCCACGTGATCCTCTGGAACCCAAAAGACTGACGGTTCCAAGCCCCTCATCGAGCCGCTCCAGAGCAAGTCTCCGGGGCGGCTTTCCGCATGTCAGAAACATGGTGAACAGGGGAGGGGAAAAATCCACGGCGCGCATATTTCCTCTCAAATCCTGCGCAGGATCGGGCAGTCTCATCGCATCGCACAGATATCAGTGAAAGGAGCTATTCAATGAGCGATGCAGACAAAACGGCGCCTGTGGCGGCCAACGACAATGACCTTTTCAATGTCGTGGAAGCCGCAGATTTTCTTCGGCTGAAGCGTTCGACACTCGATCATTATCGATGTGAAGGTCGTGGGCCGATTTATCGCAAACATGGCGCACGCGTCTACTATACCCGCGCCAGTCTCATGGCCTGGTCGGAACGTCAGATGTTCTCATCGACCTCCACCCGCGTCGAAAAAAAGACGTGAAGCTCTTTTGGCTTTCAGCAACAGCCGCAGGCCTGTCTGCGGTCGTTGCAGGGCTGATAATCGACCCTGAGGCACGCTTTGTCTGGAACAGAACCGGCAGTGCGCCGGAAGGATTGTACGTGCTGAGCGATGAGCCAATCGCCCGTGGCGTGTGGGTCATTGTTTCGGCTCAGAGCAGTGAAGCAGAATGGGTGTCGAAGCGTGGCTATATCGACGAGGACTGGCCGCTTATAAAGCGGGTGGCAGCCCTTCCCGGAGATGAAATCTGCCGGGAAGGGAACACCATTTCCATCAATCACTTGCGTATCGCCGAAGCCTTGGAGACGGATAGCCCGGGCAGGCAAATGCCGGTTTGGCATGGCTGCAGCATTCTGGGTGAAGACGAGGTTTTTCTGCTCAATTCACACCCTCGGTCAATTGACGGGCGCTACTTCGGCCCCACGAAAATCTCCGATATCGGTGGATCTCTTAGGTTGCTCTGGACTCGGGATAAGCAGACGACGGACATGTCTGTGCAAGGCGATGCAGAGCGTGGGCAGGAATTTTGAGGCGGACCCGGTAGGGCAAGATAAAACGCTGGGCGCCAGGCTCTGCCTAACACGCTGTCTGCACATCGATTTTCAGGCGCCCTTTGCATGGCTTCGAGACGCTTGGTGAGCGGAGCATATGCCCGTGTTCATTGGGGATTCTGCAGGCGCCAGGCACTAGGAGGCGGTTTTGCCGATTGATGATGACTTCACGCCACGGCTGGGCCGGATCAGGGATCGCGGACAGGCAGGGGGCCAGCGGTTGTCCAAACGCTTGCGCAAGGCGGCTGCAAGGCTCGGCCCGAAGGGCAAGACAAGCCGCTATTCGGGGCGCAGTCTGGGCCGGGGATCGGCTACGGCGAGGCAGCTGGAATATCAGCGCCGCAAAATAGCTGCGTTCCGTATACGGCGCGTCATGGTCAAGTTCCATATAGCGCGCGCTGGACGCCTCGCCGGAAACGGCGCATTCCGAGCGCATCTTCATTACATCCAGCGGGATGGTGTCGAGCGGGACGGAAGAGGCGGCGAACTCTATGGTCGCGAAGGTGAAACACCGAGCGCCTCAGACTTCCTTGAACGCAGCGAAGGTGATCGGCACCAGTTCCGCATCATCGTCTCACCTGAAGACGGGGTGGCACTCGGCGATCTGCGCGAGCACACGCGTGCCCTGATGACTCAGATGGAACGCGATCTCGGCACGCGTCTCGATTGGGTTGCTGTGGACCATCACAATACAGGTCACCCTCACACACATATTGCTGTTCGCGGAAAGGATGCGCGGGGCGAAGATCTCGTTATCGCACCGGATTATCTCAAATCCGGCCTTCGGCAGCGCGCTGCTGATCTGGTCACGGAGAGGCTGGGACCGCGGCGCGATCTTGAGATCGCAAGAGCTCGGCATTCAGAGGTTCAGCGGGACAGGCTGACTGCAATCGATCGGGCCATGTTACGAGATGTTGAAGGGGGCGAACTGGTGATCAGCAGGAATGCCTCAAGTGAAGCGGGGCGATTTGATCGCAGCCTTCGGCTTCAACGGCTCAGTCATCTGGAGCAGTTGGGCCTGGCTACCCAGGTGGAGGATGGCCGCTGGCAGATGAAACCAGACTGGGACAGGACGCTCGCCGAGATGGGCCGCCGGAATGACGTTATTGCGACCCTGGCACATCGGTTCGGCCAGAAGGACGGTCTTGAGCGTCTCGTTAGCTTTGATCCGGCCCGGGATGAAGACGGCAAGCTCATGGGCACTGTGCTGGCGACGTTTCCGGATGATGAGCTGCGTGATCGCCGTGCGATTGTAGTGGAAGATTTTGAAGGGCGGCAATGGCTTGTCGATCTGGGGGAGGCGGAGCCGGGGTCCATCCCTCCTGAAGGTGCGGTGGTTGAGGTCGGGCCGCGCGAGGCGCAGGCAAGGAGTTCAGACCGGGTGATCGCGGATATCGCCGAAAACAGGGGCGGGATCTATTCGGTGCGCCTGCATGCGGAGGCTGACCCATCGTCCACAACCGCGTTCCGGCAAGCCCATGTCCGGCGCCTGGAAGCACTCCGGCGGGTAGGTTTGGTCGAACGAATGCAGGATGGGAGCTGGACTGTTCCGAATGACTATCTTGAGAAGGCGCTCGCGTTTGAAGCGGATCGGGCAGGGGGTGTCAGCCTGAAAACCCTGTCCTGGCTCACACTGGAAAAGCAGGTCATGTATCGAGGTGTGACCTGGCTGGATGAGGAACACGGCGAGAAGGTCAGCAGCCGCCTGCTGTCTGCGAGGCAAGCCCGGATCGCATGGCTGCGGGAACAGGGACTGTTGGCACCGGATGCAAATACGCTCGATGCAGAAGCCCGGGGCCGGCTCAGGCAAAGCGAACTTGCCGCAGTTTCCGCGCGAACTGCCGAACAGTCCGGCCGCCAGCAAATCGAGCTTCAGACGGGTGACACCATCACGGGAAAATATGAGCGCGCAATCAATTTTGGTTCCGGGCGCGTTGCTGTCATCGGCAATGGGAAGGAATTTGCACTGGTCCCTTGGCGCGCTGAGATCGAGCGTCATCGCGGGCGCGAGCTGGTTGCCAAACGAACCGCCCAGGGCGTGTCATGGACGATCGGAATGAGCAGACAGCGCGGCCTGTCACGTTAGGTGCTTGCATGCCTTTGTGTCGGGCTGCCGGGCTTGCCCTCGCGTCCGACTGTCGGAGGTGCCGGTTAGTGATCGAAGATGGGGTCTCTTCGTTTGACATAAAGGACCTTGCCATGCGCCCCGGAAAAATCCTGCTCGGTCAGGTCATGGTCGTCTTCGTCCTGATCGTTCTGACAATCTGGGGAGCGACACAGTGGACGGCCTATGTGTTCGGATACCAGCCCGCCCTTGGGCACCCATGGTTTTTCGCGGGCGAGATGCCGGTCTACAAACCCTGGCGCCTGTTCCAGTGGTGGTATGCCTATGAGGCCTATGCGCCGGACGTGTTTGCGCGCGCGGGCCTCATTGCTTCAAGCGGAGGACTGCTCGGCATCTTCGCTGCCGTCGTCGGTTCGGTGATCCGAAGCCGGGATGCTGCTAATGTCACGACATATGGCTCAGCGCGATGGGCCAAACCGCACGAACTGAAGCGTCATGGGCTCCTGGCAAGTGACGGCGTGTTTCTCGGCAAGGTCCGGCATGCCTATCTCCGCCATGATGGACCGGAACACGTCATGGCTTTTGCGCCCACCCGTTCGGGAAAGGGGGTGGGATTGGTCGTGCCGACCCTGCTGTCCTGGACGGGCAGCGCCGTCATTCATGATATCAAGGGAGAGAATTGGGAGCTGACATCCGGCTGGCGCTCGAGCTTCTCGACCTGCATTCGGTTCGATCCGACCGACCGCCGTTCCCCGCGTTACAATCCGCTGCTTGAAGTCCGGCGCGGCGAGTGTGAAGTGCGGGATGTACAGAATATCGCTGACATTCTTGTGGACCCTGAAGGCTCGCTCGAGCGCCGCAACCATTGGGAAAAGACCGGGCATTCTCTGCTCGTCGGCGTGATCCTCCATGTCCTCTACGCCGAGACGGACAAGACGCTCTCGGGGTGTGCAAAGTTCCTCTCCAATCCGGACCGGACCTTCACAGCAACGCTAACAAGGATGATGCGGACGAAACATCTGGCAGATGATGCGGGAGGGCGGTCAGTCCACCCCGTAGTGGCCGAGGCGGCGAGGGATCTCCTCAACAAGTCGGAAAATGAACGCTCCGGTGTGTTGTCGACCGCGATGAGCTTCCTTGCGCTCTACCGTGATCCGGTCGTCGCTGCGGTGACGTCAGCGAGCGACTGGCGTCTTGCTGATCTTGTGACTGCAGAGCGTCCGGTCTCACTTTATCTCGCTTGTCCGCCTTCCGACATGTCGCGGACGAAACCCCTGATGCGCCTGATCCTCAACCAGATCGGACGGCGACTGACAGAAGAGCTGCCGGACGCAAGCAGGCGGAAACTGCTTATGATGTTGGATGAGTTTCCTGCGCTTGGGCGGCTCGATTTCTTCGAGTCTGCGCTTGCGTTCATGGCAGGCTATGGAATCCGGGCCTATCTGATCGCGCAATCGCTCAACCAGATCGAAAAGGCCTACGGACCGAACAATTCGATCATGGACAATTGCCATGTCAGGGTCGCGTTCGCGACAAATGATGAGCGGACGGCCAAGCGGATATCAGACGCACTCGGCACGAAGACCGAGCTCCGGTCCCAGAAGAACTATACAGGCCACAGACTGGCCCCCTGGCTCAGCCACATGATGGTATCTCGCCAGGAAACGCAGAGGCCGTTGCTGACGCCTGGAGAGGTCATGCAGCTGCCGGCGAGTGATGCGATTGTCATGGTGTCTGGTGCGCCGCCCGTACAAGCCAGAAAGTTGCGCTATTTCGAGGATCGGAACTTCACACGAAGGGTGTTGCCGGCGGCTGGTGTTGAGATTGCTTTGATGAATGGTGCGGACCACTGGTCTGGATTGATTGAAGGGGGCGCGTTGGCGTCCACCGATAACGTTGTTCCAATGGATGCAGGTGAGGGTGCGCTTGAATTGGCCCCCGATTTTGTTCAGCCATCTGAGGAAGCAAACCCTGATCTGGAACCTGATCCCGAGTTGTCTGATGAAGATGGTCCCGATCCATTGGAGGCACGTCATCTCGAAACCGTCCGCCGTGCCGCTGCACTCGATCTGGCAGACCCTGACACCTTGCCGGATTTTTGAGACATGCCGAAGCCACGGATCAATCTTCGCCTTGCGACCGACATCTACGCCAGACTTGATGAGGCAACGCAGAGACCTGGTGCCACGAAGTCAGCAATCATCGAACAGGCGCTTCGAGAGTACTTTGATCCTGAGGCCAAATCTGGGTTGGAAGAACGCATTCTGGCGCGCTTGGATGTCTTTGATATCCGTCAGGGTGAAATCGAGCGAGATGTAGGATTCACGCTCGAGGCGCTCGGCCAGTTTGTTCTCTACTGGCTGACTAGGACAGATCCTCTTCCAGAAGGCGAGCGGAAAGCTGCCCACGCTCTCGGACAAAGAAGGTTTGACTATTTTGCTGAACAAGTCGCACGGAAGGTGCACTCAAGAGATCGCATGATTGACCGATTCACGTTTTAGCCAGTTTCAAAGTTTAGATGGGCCTTGCTGACCAGTGGGACTCTATGGACTCATTCGGTTGCCTTTCGGACCAGCAGATGAAGCGTGTAGTTTCCAATGGATTCGGAACTTCTCGTCCCTGTCCAAGGACTTCCGACGCGAATAAATCCGTACTTTGGCAATATGTGTTCAACCATCACGGGGTTGCTTGAGGTTGCAAACAGCCCTTTCCCGTCAGACAAAGACACTACCTTTTCAACTAGCTGCTTGGCCAAACCCTTGCCTTCGAAATTCGGAGCGACGGCCACATACCCCAGTTCAAAAGGAAACAATTTCTCCGGCAACAGGAATCCGGCTTTCGCGCGTTCACCGAGCCTGCTTCGGTAGCTGCCCGTCGGAACTTTCAGAGCTGCAACTCCACCCACCTCAACCCCAATTGTGGCGAATACAATTTTGACTCCTGGTCGCTCAATTCCTCTCTGTACAAATTTCCCGTCAACAGCTTCACGTGACTGTACGAGACGAGTGAATGTTTCCCTTTCGTTGAGCGTAGCCTCTTCGACGGTGCGCGTTAGGAGTGTGGGTGTCATAGTTGATATAACCCAGTTTTAGGCAATGGTCGTTTCCTGGACTCGCAGGGCATTTCCACCAAGTTCCCGAAACGCTCGTTGCCGACAAGACAATACCAAAATTTGCTGATCTCCAGCCTGTCTGTGAAGTGCATCAAACATCCGTTCGATGCGATCATCATCCGTAAACACCAACGCATCATCAAGGATCACAGGGGCAGGGTGCCCGCCTTTTGCAAGCATCCTCGCAAAGGCAAGCCGAACAAGCAGGGCGATTTGCTCCTGAGTGCCGCCAGATAAAACATCGATTGGTTCTTCTTGCCCATTTCGTACAAGAGCGACGGGAAGTAGATTCTGGTCTCCCCAGATGATTTCGGCTTCCGGCCAAAGTAGGTGCAACAGCGGTCTGAGTTCAGTCGCGACCGGCTCGAAGTAACGCTCGCGCGCGTGATTGCGCGCCGACCCTAGCGAGGCTTCTAGCTTTTGCAGGATTGCGACCTCTCGCTCAATTTGGCTCAATCTCGCGGTTGCGGCAATCAGTGCGTCCTCTGCATCTGCAAGCCTTTCCTCAACAGCATCGCCTGCATTGCGCGAGATCCGCTCGTCGAGCGTCGCGAGTTCCGGCTTTAATCGCGAGATCTGTTCGTGTGCAGAATCTTCGATCGATTGGGCGCGCTGATGTTTCGCTCGAATCGAATCGATATCGGGAGCGGAACGCCTGCGTTCCGCAAGCAATGCTTCAGCGGCCTTTAGGTCAGCACTTGTGCGCCCGAGTTCGTCAGCGATGGCAGACGGATCTAGCGCGCCAAGATTGTCCAAGGTTGCAAGCGCGCGTGATAGACGATCCCTGGCGTTGCTGTGATCGGTCTCTGCACGAGCGGCATGGCTACGGGCATCCGATAGCCGCTCTGTAGCAGCATTACTCCTCGCAAGAGCGTCTATGCGCGCCGCTTCCGCGACATCTAACAGGGCTTCCGCATCATGCAGAGACGGAACATCTCCTTCGTTCACGTCTTCTGGTTCAGGAATGGCCGCAAGTGCCTTACGAAGTGCTTCCAGCCCCTCTGGCGCAACAGACGTCAGGATTGCGTGGGCTTCGGCACCACGTTGCTCCGCGCCTTCGCGTGCAGCAGCGGCGCTTCGAGCTTCTTCCAGGCTGACCAGCCCATGCCGGGAAAGCTCACGGTGAAGTGCCTCCTCGGCTGCGAATAGGGCGCGCCCATCGCCCTCCGCAGCTCCAGGCCGAACGGACAAAACGCCGATGTCTTTTATGGAAATGTCCGACTTGCTGGTTAATAGGAGCGGTTGGCCTTCTGAAAGTCCGCTTTCGCGATAGCGAACCGCGCCCTCGCACCCGGGCTCATAGCGCATGACCAGACTTGTCGTTTCGCTTTCATGAAGCGCGCGTAACGTGGACAATTCTGAAGCCAAGTCCGTCAGCCGGTTCAGTTCCTTCGCGTCCAGTCCGGATTTCGCCGCTGCAGCCTCTTTCTCCATGGCCTCCCGCGCAGCTTGCGCCTGATCGAGGCGTGTTAGAAGGTCTTTGCGTCGATCCGCCCCCAGGATGGCTGCCTCTCGGCGTTGCGCCTTTCTCCTTGTCGCTTCGGCCATCTGGTGTGCCGACTGCGCGGATTCAGCTACCAGTATTGCGGCAGCGCGGTCCTGTTCAGCCGAGTCTCGCTGTAAGAGCGCTTTCTCAACCGCCTCGGAGGAACGAGCTTCCTGGTCTGCTGCTTCGGCTTGCTCCCGCCTGGCGGCCTGGAAGCCTGAAAGGCGGCTTTCGAGGTTAGCCACCAACAGACGAGTCGCCTTTACCTTTTGTTCTTCAGCCTCGATTTCTTCCGCATGACGTTCGGCAGACTGAAGTTCCTTGCTAGACTCACTCAGGCGGTGCTTGCGTTCAGAAATTGCGTCGGGAGATTCAAGCTCGGCAAGTTCGCGACGCCTTTTTTTGCGATTAGCTAGTGCATCACGAAGCTCTGTTGCCCGGTCCGAAAGTGCATTGCGTTCTGCGTCCCTCAATTCGACTTGTTCCTGGGCGAGTTTCCACGGGCCACCGGCCTTGGGCCGGCCGCTAGATGTCATATACTCTGCCAGTTCGCGTCTACAGCGAGCTAACGCCATGTCCATGCGCCGCCCCCCCGTCATTGCCTCGACTTCACCTGTAACCGATGACAACAAATCTCGCCGCACTTCCAGCGCCACTTCCTGCTCCTTCTTTGAGCCGTCCGCTAGACTGGTCAGGCCCTGACGAACCCAAAGAAGCCCGGAAGGTCCGCCATCGCCGCTGCTCAGTATACCTGAAATCCAAGCTTCGGCCTCATCTGCTTGGGCGACAAGTAGTCCATTCTTTTTCACGGTTGCCGAAGCCTTCGAGAGCCAACGCTTTGCGACTGTGAAACGTTCTCCGTTGACCTCAATATGGACCCAGATTTCAGGTGCGCCCCCGGCATGGGGTTTGAGCGCTTTGATGTCCTTGTCGGCTGAGCTGTGGGACTTGAAGAACAATGCCTGAAGCGCATCGAATAGCGTAGACTTACCAAATTCGTTCGGTGCACTCAGGACGTTGAGCCCATCTCCGATCTCGTCCAGCGTAACCGGGGTAGTAAAACGGCGGACGTTGTTGAGTGTAATCGACCTGAGTTTCACTGATCGGTTTCCTTTACATAGGCATAAAGGCGGGAAAGTGCTGCTGCGGCAACACTGCGGTCGTCAGAGGAAAGGGCATCGCTCTTAGCCGCTTCCATGAGCTCGTTGGCGGCAAGTCTTAGCGCACCCGCCTTGTCGATTTCGTCGAGATCCGCCGTTTCATAAATTGTACTAAGTTGTGCTGTATCCAGCTCGAAGTGTGCGAATTCCGGCCCTAGCCGGTTTGCTGTTCGTTTCAGTTCTGATTGTCCGCTGAGGCTCGACCAACCTGTGGCACGGATGCGCATAAGCAAATCGCGGCGATTGTTCTGAGGTAGCATGGCTTCCAGCGCATCGGCCGCATTACTCTCTGCTAGCAGCGGCAGCTCGCTTTGAGCCCAGAGAAAATTCCCTGTTTCGACTTCTTCGACCAAAGGTATGGCTCCCGGCCCATCGATGGTCACAACAAGACAAACGCCCCTGCGGCCATGTTTGAACCGATCCTGTTCGGGGCTTCCTGAGTAATGTGTGCGCGGAGTGATTGCAGTCCGGCCATGCCAGTCTCCAAGCGCTAGGTAGTCCAGTCGCGCCGATCGATCCCTGTCTGGAGGAATATTTGCGCGCCCGTCGGTAAAGTCGACAACGCCTCCATGTGCCAGACCGATTCTTAGAGCCCCATCCGCCGACGGCATTGATGCCAGATTGTCAGTCAGGTCGCGGCCCGCTGACCGGTAGCTGACCGGACTGGGCAGGAGCGAAACGACGGGTTCAAGATTTATTGGCGCCGGATCCGTGACTGCATGAACGTTTGCCGGCGCTTCGCGCCCAATCGTCTCCCAGAGTGGCTCAGCATCTTGCAGATTGTCGTGATTGCCGGGTAAAATCCACCAATGTACATCATCCGCTGCTCCCATGGCTGAAAGCGATTGCCGCAGCACTGATTGAGATGGTGTTGGAGTATCAAATGTGTCTCCGGCTAGAAGGACGTGGCCCGCGCCCCGGCTCCTTGCCGTCTCGGCGAGTCGGACAATCGAATTGTGCCTCGCTTCCATCAGGCGTCCACGAATGTTGCCATCGGGTGGCTGTGGAATGTTTCCGAAGCGGCGTCCCAGGTGAAGGTCGGATGAATGAATGAAGCGAAATGTCATCGGGGTTCTCCAGCCTCGTGAGATTAACAGAAAATTCAGTTCCGGTTCTACTCATCGTGGAAATTCGCATTCTAGGCGGCGATTTTGTGATGCAGCGCGAACCTTGTTGCCAGAGTAGGGTTCACGAGGCCCCTGTCTCGGCCGGATTTATTCGTCGTTCAGAGCGTCCGTCCTTGCACCATTGCACCTGACCGCGCTTGACCCAGAAGTGGCAGCCACATGAATTCTTCTGATGTACAGATGGCGACAGGCTCGGGCGCTGCCAGAAATCGATTGTGATGCCCCAGCGAGGGCGTTGGTGAGGGTTGAGGGAGAGGGAAATGGCTTTTCCACAGCCACCTGGGCATTGAAAGCAAGCCCATTTCCTGACACCGGAATCTTCCACCAGAATGAGTTCATGGGCATTCTGGGGTGGAACCTCGGGGAACCTGGTTTGCCGTTTGACAAGAAAATCCGCCTTGAAAAACCACGTGCGCCGCAGAAGTCGGGCCGAATTCAGCAATAGCGCTCTTTTCCAATTCTCCATCTCAATTCACCATGTCCAGAAAAGGAAGAACATCGCCGCGTCCGAGCGTGTCCGCAGATTGGCAGCACGGGCAATTCGGGCGTGCCTCGAATTGGGGAAAGCGGTCATCGCGCGCGTGAAATCTCCGGACGCGGGTCGCGCTCATGCCCGCTTTCCCGGCGAAGCCGGTTATCCCGGACAGCCACTCATTAACGGCCATGCATGCCGCTTCACTCGTAAATGAGACGACTGCAGGCGATGGGTCGCCCTCACCCAGGAGATAAGCTTCAGCCTTGAGCTGTTCGAACGCGCCGGGATCAGTCCTCTTTAGCGCTTCTTCACGGGCTCGCCTCGGGCTGACATGACCACCGCAAAGCAGGCAGGGATGTCCTGGCACGAGTGTTGTGACGCGGGCGAAGAGATCGAAATGACCATTCTGGCGTCTTTGCATGGCGAGCCCCATGTCGATCACGGGTATGCCATAAAATCGCGCAAACCGGTTGAGGAACAATCGTCCGGCATGGTCATCGGAGCAGCAGAAAATCACGTCGCAAGCTTTGAGGACTTCGTGGCTTTCCGGGGAGCCTGCCCATGCATCGACTGTCACAAGCTGCATGCCGAGGTCTGCCTCTTTCACGAGACGGGCGTGAAGCTCAGTCTTGGGCAAGTGCCGGCATGCGTCGTGCCGCGTCGCACCATGAAGCCGATTAAGGTTGCTTTCCTCGACGCGGTCACGGTCGAAAACTGCAGCGCATCTGATCCCGAGCCGCATCACGAGAGGAAGCGTCGCACTACCTGTTGCGCCCCCGCCGACAACAGCGCACCTGAATTGCGTGATCATGTTGTTGGATGCTTCACCGAACAGGCGTACCTGCCGATCGAGGAAAGTTGGTTGATCGCGCGAGCAATCCTGAAGAGAGAGGTTGGGACCGGATTGGAGAATGCGGGCGATATCCGTTTTCTTGCTTTCCGACTGCCAGTATCTGACGGCGATGTCACCGTTTCCGGCAATGACCAGACTGAGAAGGCCAGGTAGCCCCTTGAGCTTCGCTGTGCGTGCTAACTCAGCCTCATTCGTGTCATCCTGTTCCGAGAACGCGGCGACACCAGCGGGGTGAGTATGCACAATACCTGGCACCATGCCGGCTCTCATCGCCTGGCTAAGCAGAGACATGAACCCGTCGGTTTGCCACGTCACGTGTCGCGCCGATTCTGAGACCTGATCGGACTTCGAGACAGGTTCGAATGTATGTGAAATGAAGCGGCGTCTGGATACTCCTTGCCAGGGATCCCGGGCGATGTCAGCTATGCCGAACAGCATATAGCCTGCGCGCTCATGTCCGGCCCCCTCTGCAAGAAGGGACCTGAGGGATGAGCCATGAGGAGCAAGCAGGATGAGATCCAGCGCGGGCATTACGGACGGGCCTCCGCAAGTGCAGTCTGCACACGTGCCAACATAGTCCGCAGACCATCAATTCCCGAGCGCCAGGACTCATTGTGGCGGGACCAGCGCTGCCATGAACGGCCGGCGAACGAAAACCTCACTTGCGTTGCCTTGGGGGCGTATCCGTTCGGCTTCAGTGCAAGGTGCGGGAACACGTAGAACATATCGGGCGGGCAGTCCGGGTAACCACTCGGCAGGAGAATGAGCAGATCCGTATGGGTGTGATCGAACTTCCCGTCAGGTAGTGCGAAATCTCTGAGGATGATGGCATCCTGGTGCTTGTCGGACACCAGTTCGTAGCTAAACCCATGCTCCTCCAGAAACATGCGATCAGCAGAAGGCAGCGCCTCAAGCCCTTCGGTCGTCTGGTCGATGAGGGAGATAAACCGCTCGATGCCGGGTTCGTCGAGATTGATGATGTCGCTGTCAGCGATCTTGCGATCATGACCACCAGGTACATCCAGCCACAGATTGTAGTTGGGTGCGAGGCCAGCAATCTTCTTCAGCACGAAACCGCTGATACAAGGCTGAGGCCACTCAAGATCCCTGTCGTCGATTTTGAACCGGTAGGTGCGATCAGACCGGACAACAAGTACCCGCTCAGCCCCCTGACCGCGCAGGTCGTAGGGTTCGTCAAGCCGGATATCCTCGAAATCACCGTTTGGCAGGATGGCAATGACGATGAACTGGTCGACCGGATGGCCATCGACAAGTTCGACGAACTGGCGCCCATTCGGTTTGGGGTCACGAAGGAGCTTTTGTTCGAACTCGAGGGAAGTATCGGCCACCATTACACGGAAGGGCGCGCCGACGCGCATAGGCCGGCCTTGGCGAACGGCTTCGGCAAGGTCGTCAATTTCGGAATCAGGGGGGAAGTCAGTCATTTTATTGTCCTTTTGCTTGGTGCGGAGGCTTGGTTGCCCCTGCTTGCAAAGGGTCAATCGACAGGCTGATCAGAAACCGGAAACGCGGAAGAAGATTTTTTTTGAAGTCCGCCCTTAGGCAGGTCCGTGCAGTGAAAGAAATGCGGACAACGAGGACATTCGCGCTCGGGGCGATCCGGTTCAGCAGGGAATTGCCCTGCTTCTATCCCGTTCATTGCGGTTTCTAGCTTGCCCCTGATCGTTGTAAGGCGCTTGGCATTCGGAGCTAGTTTGAGAGTGGTGCCATCGCTGAGAAATGCAAACTCACCCTGTGCATCCCCTCCGGCGGCAAGTTCGAATGAGAGGGCGTCGAGTTTTCTGGCGGAGTCACTTGTTTGTCGACCTGTCCGGATCCTTCGAAGAATAGGCGCCGCACCGGGGGCCGTAACGCACTCTGTGGGGGTTACCAGAATCTCACCATTGCCGACGGCAACCGTCAGTGTCTCCACGCTGCGACGCGTCTCGCCAGCGCGTAGATTGATCAGGTTTTCCACAAGTTGCAGTGCCAGCCTTTTATATTCGTCTGCGTAGCCATGCTCGACAGGCCCGGATGCCAGCCAGCATGCCTCGAATTCTGCCAGGATCGCCGACGCGCTGGGCTCAGTTTCCGTATTGGAACACAGCCGATCCACCAAGTTCTGGATGGCATCATGCATTTGCATGAATGCCGTTTGTGTTCTTTGTCCGCTGACCCTGATCGCATAGGTGTACAGGAATCTCCGGGGGCACTTGTCATAGATTGCGATCTCGGAAGGGGTGATTTGGAGTGGGGTATCATATTCCGCCTTGATCGCTTCAGGTGGAACTTCACTGCTGATCGTTGTCGTGACAGGCGCTTCATTGCGGAGCAGTGATTGGATGCCGGCCACGAAAGGCGAGGGTTTGATGCTTCCTCCCGACTTGTTCTGGCAGAAAGTGTAGAGCACCAGCCGGTCTCGTGCCCGTGAAAGCGCAACAAAGAATAGGCATTCCTGTTCTTCGTCATGCCCCTGAGCCATTGCGGCAACACCATTGTGAACCGGCCCTTCCAGCATGCCGTCGGGCGGAGGAAGGGAGCGGTTTTGCTTAGCGGAGCGTGGAAGGGATCCTGACGTAAGGCTGGGCAGATGGACTGCCTTGAACTCCAACCCTTTGCTGCCATGAATCGTCATCAGGCGCACTGCGTCCAAGGTCTGTGCGGACTGAGGGAGGTCTCGCAGGTCACGTTCATCAGACAGGATCGCAAGTCGCCGGATATGCCGAAGGAGGTCGCTGATCGGTAAGCCACGTTGGTCATATTCTGCCGTGCGCAGAAAGTTCTGCAATTGCCACAAGGCAATCGCTGGCAATGGGCTTCCGGAATGAGCGACTTCTGAGAAGCGCGCGGCAAGTCGGCTGTTGTCGAGATATATTGCCGCAAATGCACGCCACGGTGTGTCCTCCGGTGTGCATGATCGGATCGCTTCTGCCAGCGCCGCTAGCCCATTCCGGCCCTCTTCGGAAATGTCCTCCGCTCGCCCGATTTCGTCCAGCCAGTCCAAGGGCGCCATCGCCTCTTTGCCACGCAGGAGGCCAGCGAAGTTCCTGATGTCGTTCAGCGGCACGCTAAATTCAGGCATGGCTGCAGCCGCGATGAGGGAAGCGGCTCTTGGATCAACAAGGAGGGAAAGAAGCGAAAGTGCCTGCTTAACCTCCGGCCTGTCGAAAAGGGGCCCTAGATAGAGCACCGGAACGCCAAGCTTTTCCAGTCCCTTGGCTATTGCAGACAAGCGTGCATTGCCCTTGCATAGAACGGCTTGGTCCGCGAAGGTGATGCCCTCATCCCGAAATTTCTGGATACGGGCTGCGATCTCGTCGATCTCGTGCTCGCGAGTAGTTGTCTGAACGAAGGCGGGTCTGATGCCGGATGCGCCGCGCGACGCGTCGGCAGTTACATCCGCTCTGGCGGCTGCCATGCCGCTACGGGCAAATCCAACAAAACCGTCGCAGATCTCCTGAAAGGAACGATAGTTCTGCCTGAGACTTTTCGATTGACCGTTCGCGAAGTCTTCTCCGCAGAACCGGTTCATGTTTGCCGAAGATGCACCGCGAAAGCGATAGATCGACTGCTTGGCGTCCCCAACGGCCCAAAGCCCTTTTCCATCCGGATGTAGCGCCTTCAGCAAGCGGACGCTGGCGCGATTAACGTCCTGGTACTCGTCGACTAGCACGTGCTTATAGGTATTCCGCAGCAGACCGCAGACCTCAGAGTCAGATTCAACCAGTTCTGTGGGGCGTGCGATCAGATCCCCAAAGTCGATTGCTCCGTGTTCGGCTTTGAGGTCTTCATAGAGGTCGTATACGTCTGCAATCTCAAGGCATTGTTTCGCCAGCTCGCGCTCATGATCCGTGTTAGCCGACGCAACCATGCTTTCCGCGAGCGTTCTGTATTGGAAGCGGCTGACGACCTCATCTTTAGCTCTCGAAATGGCCGACAGAATACGGCTGAGGTTGTCGGTTGGGTCCCAAAGGTCTTTGAACCGGTCAAGATCGAGCTTTGGAAACGCTTCTTCGAGGAGTGCCAGGGCCGCCGTTGCGTCAAGCAAAGCCGGATTTTTTGGGAGGTTGAGACGGTCGTGAAATCGTCTGACGATGTCTAGCCCAAACGAATGAAACGTACCGATCCATGCCGATCCGGCGAGTTCCGGCCAGAAGCTGAGGGCTCTGTCCGTCAACTCTGCGGCTGCCTTGTTCGAAAACGTCAGAACGAGAATGGACTCTGGCGCAACACCGCGCTCCCGCAGGACTGCCAGCCGGCCGATCAGGGTTTGGGTCTTGCCGGTCCCCGGGCCGGCTTCCAGCAGGAATGCACTTTCTCCCTGGCCGGCGGCCTCTGCCTGTTCCGGATTCATTTGTTTGGGTCTGTGTTGCGCCGGTGATCGCGCAGGCATTTCCGGGAGAAGGATGGCATCGAATATCTGAACGGCCACGAGGTCGTAGGGTGCTTTCAGGGAAGCGGAAATGTCGCGGGCAGACAGGCCCTGTCTTAGGTGAAGTTCCTTGGCGAGTTTTCGCGGAAACAGGAACTCTCTCGCGAACAGGTCCATCTGGACTTCCTGGCGGGCCTTGCTGCTGTAGTCGACGACGCGATCGGCGCCTGCTTCAGCGGGATCTGCCGAGCGGGCGAGATTCACGTCTTGCAACGGTCCCAGATCAACGTGCCCGCCGAATTCATCGTGTCCGATTTCATGGGCGACGAGGAAGGCATCGAGAAAGGGATCACCGGTCCGCTCATGCCGGATACTCCGGGCATCTCCGTCGTACAGCGCTCGCCCTCCGCCCAGCATGGCATGGCCACCGGGATAGGGTCTGACTTCAATATTCCGCCGGTCTGCTTCCTTTAGGACGAAGGAATAAGGGTCACTTGGATTAGCACCGCTGTTGGTTAGCGCTTCATGCAGTTCAGCGGCCCGTTGTCGGACGAGTTCAATCGGATCCATCGGAATGCTCAAGTTCTCTGAGCTTGGCTTCCTCTTCATCCGTAAGACCGAGGTTCCGGACGAAATCGGCATAGTCCATTATTTCAGTCGCTCGTGGCTTGCTATCAGACTTGAATGCCAAAGCGCGATGGCTGTTCTCGGCATGCCTGAAGTACGCAAGAATGTGATGTACGCGCACGTCTGCGGCGCGACTGAGATATGACAACACTCCCAAAGGGATGGTTCCGGCGCGCACACGGGCATCTCGAAAGCCCGCAATGAAATCTCTTGGAAGCCCGAGTGTTCGGGCAAGAGATATGAGCCGGTCTCCGGACAAAGCTGTTTGGACTTCATCCATCAAACTCGATGCCGCTGTAAGACTCACCTCTTCCTTAGCGGTCTGGCCGAAATCCGCCGATTGGAATTCGTGGTAAAGATCGGCGAGGTCTGCTGCGAGATGCGGGTAGCGTGCGACATAGCTCCGGAAAACCTCGGGTGTCATATCCGGTTCTGCGGTGAATGCGAAAAAAATGTCTTCTGAATCGGGTGTTCGAACCATACTGTTATGCCTCACCCAATAGTTTTTTCAGCTTGTTAATAGCGTTATCGCGACGATTGCGAACCGTCTTTGGATGGCAATTCAATATGCGCGCAATGCTTGGTGTATTGGGATCGTCACTTTCCGCTGGGATGCCTACAAAGATCATATCGATAACCCTCCTCTCGTTGTCTGGTAACGAGTCAATCGCTCGCCGGAGTTGAATCCGGTAAGTCATTTGCAGTTCCATCGGTTTCGAGAGCGGATTCAGTGCCTGTAGAGCCAGCTCGATATCCTCGCGTATCTCCCCGGAGTCTTCGTCCTCAAGGGAGGCTGTCGGCGGAACGCGGCGGCCCATGATGCGCAGCATATCCACCTTGAGCGCTCTGGCCGCGCGATCAAAAGCGACCTCAAAAATATCCAGTGCCTCGCAATATTCGCTTCTGTCCTTCATCAGGCGAATGACAAATCGCTCGGTCACACGCTCCTGAAGTTCCGATTGCCATGCGCTTTCCTTATCGCCGTGTACCGCCGGCCTCAAATTTCGGACCAGCCGCGCTATGACGATATCGTAGAGCTTTTCAAAGCGCCGGTCTGTATTGTCCGACCGGGTCGCCCTCAGATAGTGAACCAGAACTTCAGACGGAAGGTAGTCTGGGTGGCGACGGTCTTTTATCCCGGCGCGTTCATTCAAAGCCTCAAAGGGCATTTCGCAACAGTGCCCTATCAGGGTCTCAATAGCTGGTCGCCGTGCGTATAAGTCGCCGGCGGGGGAGACCTTCCGTAGGGGAGGGATCTGATTCTTCATACGAATCCTGCATGTCCAACTCCTGTATGCAGGTCAAGATCCATCCTTGTTGAGAAATTCCATCTACCTTGTGTTGTGGGCGGGCCGTCGCGTAATTGCTCGTCGTTCTCAGAATCGGCGGCCAAATCGAAAGGTTGGCACATTCAGGTATAGAGTAGGGTGTTGGCCGCGGCGCTACTGGATTTGGCAATTGCCGAACCACCGCCTCACGCGGTTGCTGACATGGGGACGATATCTCGCAGATTGTTCCTCGACGTGGAATGGAGTGTGAGTTTGATTTCCTCGGATCTTAGCGATTGCGCCATCCGACCGCTCGGAAATTGGGTTATCTATCTTGAATTGCTCGAGGCCAAAGCAACAATCGAGTCTGCGCTCAGATGCGTATAGCGCTTGAGCATCTTCCAGTCTTTGTGGCCCGTCACCAAGGCAACCTGCTGAATTTTCAACCCTGCCTCGAAGAGCCTGCTTGTTCCTTCATGGCGTAAGTCGTGGAAATGCAGGTCCTCGATGTCGAGGTCGACGCAGGCGCGCCGGAACGCTGTTCCAATTGAACGCGGATTGTGGGGGAAGACGCGACCGGTGCTGTTGCTGGCTCGCCGTTGCTCATTGATGAGCTCCCAGGCGTCATAGCCAGTGAGGTCGACCAGAGGCACTTTCTGATGATTGCCGTCTTTCTGCCTGGGGTCCTTCCGGTCACGGACCGTAACGATGCGCCGCCTCATATCGACATCATCCCAATGGATTGAGCAGATCTCTGACTGGCGCATGGCCGTTGCGATCGCGAAGCGAACAATCCGGCTCATCGGAGCGCGGTAGCGCTCATTGGCGTCAAAGAACTCGAATAGGTCGTGGAGTTCCTCCTGAGTGGGCCGACGATCACGTTCGCGGCTTTTCCCGATCAGGCCGAGCCTATTGAGTGCGACGCGTGCGAGGTTGATTTCCTCGACCGGTGTATGGACGCCATGCACGGCCTTCGCATGCAGTAGGATCGTCTTCAGATAGGATATGTCCATCGCGATGGTTGGAGGCCCGGCGCCTTCGTGAGATCGCTGACGTCCGAATTCGACAACGGTCTCGCGATCAATCTGATCTATGCGCATGTGACCGATATCGAGTTTCAGCTTGTTGAGTGAGTAGGATTTTGATCGGCGCAGGGGCTTGCGGGACTCGTGCATGTCCGCGATGTGGAGGTCGACGAGATCAGAAAGCGTGTTGAGATGTTTGGGACGGGCTTTGGAGACGCTTTCGCCGCGGTCGATGCGGCGTTCCATGTCCACGGCCCAACCGTCCGCGTCACGGCGGCGCTTGAAGCTCTTCGAGACATACCGCCCGTTGCGCCGCACTTGGGCCCGCCAGCTTCCGGAGGGAAGTTTTACAATCGTCGCCATTTCGTGTGCGCTCCGTGTGCACAGACAGATCAAAACC
>MDTG01137855.1_pt1 | contig 19314 bp, 19 predicted proteins | sample 811421 | NCBI WGS metagenome assembly MDTG01 (sample SAMN05326645, study PRJNA326480) | marine metagenome | isolation source: seawater | place: Pacific Ocean: South East | collected 2011
CTTGATGCCAGGCGTTCAACATATGAGACATACTCATTTACCTGAACATAAATTTGTTAAAGGTCAACCTGAAACAGGAGTTGAAATGGCTGAAGATTTAGAGAGAATAGCTATGAATTTTGGAGGCGAAAATATAGCAGCTTGTATTGTTGAACCTATAGCAGGATCAACTGGGACTTTAGTACCTCCAAAAGGATACTTAAAAAGATTGAGAGAAATTTGCGACAAACATGGGATACTTTTAATTTTTGATGAAGTAATAACTGGTTGGGGAAGAACCGGCTCAGCCTTTGGAGCTCAAGAATTTGGAGTTACACCAGATATAATGACTATGGCTAAAGCAACTACTAATGGAGTAGTTCCAATGGGTGTTGTAGCAGTTAAAGAAGAAATCTATGATGCTGTTTTAGAGCAAAAAAATTCTAATCCAGAAGGAACACCAGAGCTATTTCATGGTTATACTTATTCTGGTATACCAGTTGCAGTAGCTGCAGCTTTAGCAGTACAAGATATTTTTGAAAAAGAAGATATTTTTAAAAGAGCAAAAAATATGGCTCCGTATTTTCAAGACGGTCTTCATTCTTTAAAAGATTTAAAAGAAGTTGTGAGCATAAGAGGATATGGAATGATGGGTGGAATTGAAATGAAAATGAAAGACAAACCTGGAAAGTCAGGTTTTCAAACATTTAAACACTGCTATGATGCAGGTGTTAATTTTAAAAATACCGGTGATACATTAATTATAGCCCCTCAATTTATATGTGAGAAAAAACATATAGATGAAATAATCGAAAAATTAAGAACAGGTATATCTAATTATACTAAAAATTTGTAAATGATTATCGGAGTTCCAAAAGAGATTAAGCTTCAAGAGCATAGAATAGGTTTAACACCTGAAAGCGTTAAAACACTCACTGGCAAAGGTCATGAAGTGTTAGTAGAAAATAACGGAGGATTTGAAGCGGGTTTCACAAACGAAGACTATAAAAATTCCGGTGCAAAAATTGTCGATAAAGCTGAAGATATTTTTAAACAAGCAGAATTAATTGTAAAAGTAAAAGAACCGCAAATGAATGAAGTTGCAATGATAAGAGAAAATCAAATAATTTATACTTATTTGCATTTGGCTGCTGCAAAAGAATTAACTGAAGGCTTGGTAAAATCAAAAGCTGTATGTATTGCATATGAAACAGTAACCGATGATAATGGTCGACTACCTTTATTGGCACCAATGAGTGCTGTAGCTGGAAGAATGTCAATTCAAGCTGGCGCTCACTCATTAGAAAAAAATCAAAAAGGAAGAGGTTTACTTTTAGGCGGGGCTCCAGGAGTTGAACCGGCTACTGTCGTTATCCTTGGTGGAGGTGTTGTAGGAGAAAATGCTGCAATAATAGCTACAGGCATGAGAGGAAAAGTATATGTTGTTGATAAGTCTCAAGAAAGATTAAAACAATTACACGAAATGTTCGGAGATAAAATAATACCTGCTCAAAGTGATAAAACTGATTTAAAAAAATTAGTATCTAATTGTGATCTATTAGTCGGGGGAGTTTTAATACCAGGAGCGGAGGCACCGAAGTTAGTTACTAAAGAAATGATTAAAAATATGAAAAGAGGGTCTGTAGTAGTCGATGTTGCAATAGATCAAGGAGGATGTGTTGAAACTAGCAAACCCACAACCCACGCAAATCCCACTTATTTGGTTGATGACGTTGTTCATTATTGTGTTGCTAACATGCCTGGAGGAGTTCCAAGAACTTCCACGATGGCACTTAACCAAGCCACTCTTCCTTTACTAATAAAACTAGCTGATGAAGGATATAAAAAAACATTAAAAGAAAATAAAAATTATTTAGCCGGTTTAAACGTTTACAAAGGTAAAATTACGTTTAAAGGTGTAGCCGAGGCCTTTAACTTTGAATATACACCAGCTGAAAAAGCCCTGTTAGACTAATACTTTAGCTATAGATAATAACCCAATTTGAACCGTTAAATAACTTTAAAGGGGTCAATTTACCCAATATGAACCGCATAATACTTTAAGCCATAAATTGAATATGGTTTACTTAAGATTAAGTATGAGCGCAAAACCAGAAGTTGAAGAAAAAACAAATAACTTTTATACAGCAAAAATAAAAGAAGCAGAGGCTGTTTCATCATTAAAAAAAGTAAATCTTAATGATTTAGTTGCAAGACTTAATGAAGAAAAAGCTAAAGAAAAAAAAAGTAACATAATATTATCTGTTTCAGCTGTGTCTGCGGTTGCAGTATTTGGAATAATACTTACTTTATAGTTTATTCTTTTCTCGAATAAGACCCCTGATAATAACTAAATAAAATTCACTAAATTCTTTTATTACTTCTTCTGCAGTTCCTTTAAGATTAAAAAATCCATCTGTATCTATTAAATATCTTTTACTTAAATTGTCTTTTTTTAACATTTTCATTTTATTTAATTTTTCTAGTTTTCTAATACACGTTGCGCGTGGTAGCCCAGTTACGTCTGAAATAGAAGTTGCACTTATACTAGGAATAGGAAAAGCATTTTTCTTAGCTTTTTTGAAAATATAATGATTATCAACTGAAACTAAGTTTTTTTTATAAATACTTGAGGCTTGAACCTCACATTCAATACAAAGCAAAAGCATTTCTAAATCTTTTAGTTCTTTCTGCCACAAAGACATATACTTACTTTGTGCACTTAAATAATGAAACCAATAGAAAGAAAAGTTTTTTTTTATTTCTCTTTTTATAAAGTCTATCGAAAAATCAATCTTTATTTTTTCTGCTAAGTTTCTTATCAAACTCGTTAATATTTCAATGTGTTTTTCTATAATAAGATTATAAGTCTGTTTGTCTGACTCAAGAGGAGACCAATAAATACCAGTTGAGCTTTTTTTTAAAATTTTGGTTTTTAATAGGTTTTGAATCTTTCTTCTTGTCGTTTCTTTAGGAAGTTTTGTTGCACTTGAAATATTTACTAATTTCAATTTTTTTTGTCGAATTTTGAGATGATTGATCCAAAAACTATCAAAAGAAATATCATAATCCAAATCACTATCTCTCTGACGTAATATTTCTTGGTGAAGATTCTTAGCAAACATGAGAACAATATTTGCTTTATCTAAATCATGATTGTATCTTTTGTAAATCTCGATTAAAAAATAACTTTGAATTTTATTAAATTCTAAATGTATGTTTGAAAAGTTTTCTCGATAAACTTTTTCAATTAATTCTTTGCTGACTTTTGTCATTTTTAATATTTTTGAACGAAAGTAAGATGTTCATTATGGGATATTTAAAACTATAATGATTTTATAGTCAACATACTAAATATTTTTATTTCATTTAAGAGAAAAAAAATATAAATATTCATAATGGATGAAATAAAAGCTTTATTAATTTTAGTTTTAGGGGGGCTATCTTTAAGGTTTGCTTTAACACTCAACGGACAAGCTTGGGCCAAATCACACGCTCAAACAGTTTCATTTATGATACTTCCATTAATTACTTACGTAATTACCAAAACTATCACAGGCAATATTGCTCTCTCACTTGGAATGATCGGTGCACTTTCAATTGTTAGATTTAGACATCCGGTAAAAAGTGCTCTCGAATTAATAATGTACTTTGATTTAATAACTATCGGTATAGCAACGAGCGTAAGAACCAAATGGGCAATCCAACTAATTATAGGAACAATAATAATTATTTATGCTGTAAAATTTGCTCAAAAAATTGCCAAAGGATATGGAAAATCTTTTTATAATATTTCATTTAATGAGGGAATTTCATTAAATTCTATCGAAATAGTCTCATCTAAAAAAATTACAACAATAGAAGAAAGTGATAATTTAATGACTTCTCACGAAAACAAAGACTTACCTGAAATTACTTACAGAATGTCTTTCGAAACTAAAAAACAATTAGAGGAATTTAAATCAAAAATTGAACAAGACAGCAATATAAAAAAGATTGATGTAAATTTTAACTAAATTTTATGAAAAAAATATTCATTATTTTTTTTTTATTCTATTATCTTACTATCCCTTTAAGTAGCGCATTTTCAAAAAAAACAAATCTTCCACCATACTGTAATTTTAATGATCAAGAAGTTACTCAAAATAATCAAAATAAATCAATAGAGTCATTAGAAGTTGAGGTTAAAAATATAAGAAATTGGAGTAAAAATAGCTTGAGAATTCTTATTGGTAATTTTAGATGGATACCAGATCAATACAAAAAAAGATTTAAAGCTAAAGTGATTGTTAAATACGATAATGGACTAACTTGTGATTATAAAGCTACTGTAAGACATCACGGAGATCAGAAGGATCACATTGAACTTTCCGGTAATTCGTTTTCGCAAAGTATCGATATTCATCTTAAAACTGGAAATATAGAAGGGATAACTAAATTTAAATTATTAAGACCGCAAACAAGGGGAGAGTTTGAAGATGAAATATTTGTTAACGAGATTTTAAGAACAATAGGATATTTATCACCAAGAACAAAATATATTAATTCTAACATAAATGGACTTAATTCAAAAATGATATTCCAAGAAAAAATAGCAAAAGAACTGTTGGAATTTAATTTAAGAAGAGAAGGTCCTCTGCTAGAAGGTGATGAAAGATTTATTTTTAGACTAGGACAGAAACTGCCTGACAACCAGTTGAGCAATTTTTCAATTGGAATGATACCTTTGGTAGAAAAAGGAATTAATTCGATGTTGGCAAAAAATCTTAATTCGCAATTAATAAATAAAAGCATTAATCACAAAAAAATATCTTTAGAAGCTTTAGAAAATTTGAATCTAATTTATCTGTTATATTCAAATAGCTACAAGGACAAAAAAAATAATTTTTATTATTTTGATTATGATTTGGATAATAATTTATTAGGTTTCAATAACTCACGGAACATACTCAAACTGGACACATATAACCTTTTAATTCAAGCAGTTAATGGCCAGCATGGATTAGCACCAAGCAACAGAAAATTTTATTGGAACTCAATTGAAAATTATTTTGAACCCATCACTTATGACTCAAACGTAAATTTAAACATTAAACCTGCTTTTCTAAGATTACCAATCAGCACTCAATTCGAGTCATCTTTTGAAAATGCCAGAGATATTTTAAGTGTTGTTAATGTTGACCAAATTCATCAAAACATGAAAAAAAATGGAGTTGATATTGAAAAAGAAGCGATTAATGAAAAAATATTTAAAATCAAAAAAAATATTGAATTATTAAAAATTTATCACGACAATATTGATGAAAATTTATTAAAACACAATTTAAATAAAACAATCAATGAAAATCTCTGGTCTAAATTTTATCGTTCTCTGTTTGAAGTAGCTCCAAATACATATGTTGTAAAATCTAAAGTGAACTTTAAAGGAAAAGAAAATTTTGAAAAATGCAAACTTGAAGATTTAAAATGTGAAGATTTATATTTGAATTCTAAACAAGAATTAGAATTATTAGAGGGTTCACTAACAATAGAAAAGGAAGAATATCAATATGTAGGTTATAATCTTTACAATAATAAAATAAAGATTAATAATCTATATAAAAATATTAAGGTTCAAAATTCATCTTTATACTATAATGATGGCATCGACGTAGAATTCTTGAAAGATAAAGAAATTCTAAACATTAACCAAAATCTTCCTGGTGCTAGAGCTTTTTTTTTAAACGGTAGCTTAGAAAATTTAGAAATCAATTTTAATGGATACGATCATCAACTAGCGACTGTTCCAAATTTTCCTATAGATAAAAAAAATCTTACTGGTTGCTTAACTATGGTTAATTTAGATTTGAAAGGCGTCGTTATTAATTCAAATTTCTCATCATGTGAAGACTCTATAAATTTAATAAATGTAAAAGGGGACCTGAAAAAAATTAATATATCCAATTCATTTATGGATGCTCTAGATATAGATTTTTCTAGTGTATCTATAAATCAAATAAATATAAATAATGCTATGAATGATTGTGTAGATTTATCATTTGGCAAATATAAAATTAAGAATATTTCAGCTAACCAATGTGGAGATAAAGGTTTATCAGTCGGAGAACAGTCAGATCTTAGTTTGGAAAACCTTGTTGCATATAATTCAAGTATTGGTGTGGCTTCAAAAGATAGTTCTTTAACAAATATAAAAAAAGCAAGTTTAAGAAATTCTAATACATGTTTATCTGCATATAACAAAAAACAAGAATTTAACGGCTCCTTATTAATAGTCGGTGATCTTGATTGTGATAATTTTAATAAAAAATTAGATATAGACGATTACTCCAATATCATAGTTAAGAATGAGGATTAATGAGCTTTAGAATAGAAGAAAAATTATTTATTGATAAAAATCAAATAGTGGATTTTAAAGAATTTTTGAATAAAAGTTCAGCCGAACCTCTTTTCCACCCCAGACAAATAAAAAGTTTATATTTTGACAATAAAAATTTAGAAATGTTTACCGATTCTATCGAGGGTTTGACACCAAGAAAAAAGATAAGAATTAGAAGATATCCAAATGAAAAAGATAGCTCATTATATTTTGAAATTAAAAACTCCTCTGTTGAAGGAAGGTTTAAAACAAGAAAAATTATTGATGAAAAAAGACAGGAAGAATTAATAGAAAAAGGTTATTTGGATAATCAATACGGGGAAGTTTTCCCTAAATTATTTGTAACCTATAATAGAGAATATTTTAAAATTAAAGATACAAGAGTTTCTATTGATACCAATTTAACATATCAAAGCATAATAAGTGGAAAATCTTTTAAAGACTTTAACACAATAATTGAAGTAAAAACCTCATTTACCAAAGATATAGATGAATTAACTCAAATGTTTCCTTTTCAAAAAATTAGATTTTCAAAGTACTGTTTAGCTGCTGAGAAGGTTTTAATTTAAGATTATCTTATTTTCTTTAAATCAGAGTACATCATCTCTTTTACTAGAGATTTGAAGTTTGTTTTAGGTCTCCACTTTAATTCCCTTCTTGCCTTTGAAGCATCACCACGTAAAACATCAACTTCGGTTGGTCTAAAGTAGATAGGATCAATTTTAATAAGTGTTTTCCCAGTTTTTTTATCATAACCGATCTCTTTTAGACCTTTTCCCTTCCAACCAATTTTTACATTAACAAATTTAAAGGCTTCCTCAACAAATTGTCTAACAGAGTAACTTTTTCCGGTTGCGATTACATAGTCAGAGGGCTTTTTAGCCTGAAGCATTTTCCACATGCTTTCAACATAATCGCTAGCTGATCCCCAGTCTCTCTTTGAATTTAAGTTACCCAATGAAATAAACTTTCTTCTACCCCTAAATATCTCAGCTACACCTCTTGTAATTTTTCTTGATACAAAAGTTTCTCCTCTTCTTGGCCCCTCATGATTAAACAATATCCCGTTTACTGCAAAAATATTATATGCTTCTCTAAAATTCACTGTTGTCCAGTAAGCATATAGTTTTGCAATCGCATAAGGGCTTCTTGGTCTAAAAGGTGTTTTTTCATTTTGAGGTATTTCAGTATTACCAAATATTTCTGATGTTGATGCTTGGTAGTATTTTGTTTTTTTTTTGGAGTTTAAGTACCCTTATAGCCTCTAATATTCTTAGTGCACCTAGTGCGTCTGAATTTGCTGTAAATTCTGGTATTTCAAAACTTGTTCTTACATGAGATTGAGCTCCAAGATTGTAAATTTCATCAGGTTTGTATGATTGAATTAATCTTAAAATATTACTACTGTCCGTTAGATCTCCATAAACGAGTTTAAAATTTTTTATTGGTTTTTCATCATCATATAAATGGTCAATTCTTTGAGTGTTAAAACTTGATGAACGCCTTTTAACACCAACTACAAAATATTTCTTTTTGATTAAAAATTCAGCTAGTAGAGAGCCGTCTTGACCAGTAACTCCTGTTATCAAAGCAATTTTTTTAGGCATTTTTCTTCAAAATTATTTTACGAATATTAACTTTTCTTTTTGGTTTCCAACCCGTCTTTTTTATTTTTTTTATATCTGCAATAGCATATGTCATTTTAGACTCTAATTTTATATCTGCTTGTTTTTTATATATCTTACAAAGTTGATTAACAATAGAAATTAAACTTAATTCTTTACCTGATGCAATGTTAAATATCCCTTTGCATTTCTTTTTGTATAAGTGAAATATAGCCTCAGTAATATCATACAGGGTTAAAAAATCCCTAATGTGACCTAAGTTTTTGAAGTAAATTTTACCTTTTGCACTTTTAACTCTGTTTAATACCGAAGGAAAAAAAAAAGATTTTGATTGCTGTGGATCTATGATGCTAAATATTCTTCCTATACAATATGGAATATTTAATTTTCCAAGTTTGCTTTTAATATATCTTTCAGCTAATAATTTCGTATAACCATATTTTGAGAAAGGATTTGTTATTGAAGACTCCTTTAATAATATCTTTTTATTTTTAAAATTATATACGTGAGATGATGAGGCAAAAAAGAACCAGTTAATTGATTTTTTCTCTTCAATAATTACATCAATTAAATTTTTAGTCCCAAAATAATTTATTTTTTTTGCTTTTTCATAATCTTTATTTACTTCTACAATTGGAACTACTGCAGCCAAATGAATTATTGCATCTAAATTTTTATTAGATAACCATTTTCTAATATCTTTTTTATTTCTTATATCGCCTTTAAATTTTATAAATTTAAATTTTTTTGATTTAATTAAATTTTTACCTACTAATCCTGTATGGCCTGTAATCCCACATTTTTTCATATAATTTATAAAGAACTCAATAATGTTTTTGTAAGAAATTTTAATTTTTTAGGTGAAATTATTTCTGTCTGCAAACCTATAAAAAAACCTCTATCCTCAACATCTTGAGCATTTTTAAATTTGTATTTATTTTGATTTAATTTGTAAAGTTTAACACTCTTTTGATTAAGGAAGTTTCCACTTATTATTGGTCTAGTTTCTACTCCATTTTTATTCAACTTTTTAAGATATTTTTCTTTTCTACTTTTATATTTTCTATTCAGTATTATTGGCAATCCAAACCAGCTTGGTTCAAGATTTTCAATAGGATCTAAAAATAAAAACTGGTTATCCCATAAATCTGACTTTTTAAGAGAATTGATTATTTTATCTCTATTTTTAGCTCTATTTTTTTTCATCAGATTTAACCTTTTAAATTGGCTATACCCTATAGCAGCTGTCAAATCTAATGGCCTTAAATTAAAACCTGAATTAACAAAGTTAAAATTTTTATCATTTTTTTTATTAATTCCTCTATCCCAACCATGAGCTCTAAGTTTGTGTATTAAATCATAATCTTCATTGTTATTACAGACTATCATCCCACCTTCACCAGAAGTTATTTGGTGTGATATATAAAAAGAGTAAGTTCCAAATCTTCCGAAAGTTCCTAGGTATTTTTTATTATATCGAGACCCCAAAGATTCACATGTGTCCTCAATTAAGGTAAGATTATTTTTATCTACGATTTTTTTTAATTTATTCATATTTGTAGAGTTTCCCAAAACATGAACAGCTAAAATAGCTTTTGTTTTTTTTGTTATTGCTTTTTGAACTTTATTTAAATCCAAATTTAAAGTTTTTGTATCTATGTCAACAAACTTAGGTTTTAACCCAGCCTGAACTATTGGCCACAATGAGGTCGACCAGCATAATGCTGGAATTATACACTCATCATTGTTAAATATTTTTTTTTTATTTATTGGGTTTATCAAAGCGAAAAAAGCTAATAAATTTGCTGAAGAACCAGAATTGACCATTAAAGCATGTTTTACTCCCAAGTATTTTGCAAATTCCTTTTCAAATTTTTTTGTTATTGATGACATGGTAATTCTTCCACTTAGAAGAACTTTACAACCCTGAATTATATCTTTTATTTCAAATGGATTACTGGCAAGTGGATACTTATTTGAATTTTCTTTTCTTAAATAGGAATATTTTTTAATTAATTTTTTAATAATTAAATTATCATTTATTTTCATATCAACTATTTATATTTATTATTAAGATAATTACACCATTTTTCAAAATGTGGCTGATAATAAAAATCAAAGGAATCTTCACCTACGGGCTGGACAACCGGAAAGTAGGGACATGCCTCTAAAATACGAGGAACTTTTAAAGCTTCAGCCATTGGATAAGCTACTGACTGATTTCCAATAAAAAATCTAGATGACTTAATTATACTTGCCATTTCAAGATAATCTTTGCAATCATATAAAATCAGATTTGGTATGTCTTTTTTTAAATCTTCATACTCCTCTTTAATACCAACAAATATTATTTCATCATAATTAGATAAAAATTTATAATTTATAAAATTATTTCTGTACCTAAACGTTCTATGTATAACAATCTTATTTTTTATCTTCTCGTGAGGTGGCACGTCCATATATGGTTGAGATAGATCCACTTGGATCCCACAAATATGAAAGTACCATCTTGGAGAATTAAAAAGAATGTTTACTGGAAGTTTCCTAAACAAATCTAAGTCTACATCAATCTCTTCATTTTCATATTTTGCTGCTTTTTTGATATATTTTTGAGATTGTAAAACGGGTAAAAAAAGCTTTAAAATTCTATCATCAACATAAACAGTACCTGCTGGGTGTCTATAATATGGAACAGGCATCAACTTATTAGATCTAATATAAAAATTACATTCATGTGTTTTTGAAAGTTCTTTTACCATCGGTAAAGCATAAATTAAATCACCACAATGCCCCGAATGAATAAAGTTAAGTTTTTTTTTATTTTTAATATTATCTAAGATCTTATAGATGGTACTCTCATATTTTTTTTTAAACTCAATTGTATCAGTTTCAATTTGCTCTTTAGATTTAAGAAATTTATATTTCATTCTATCAAAAAGCTTATAATAATATTTTTTAAAGTTTATTTTCATCAAGGTATTTTTGAACAAACATTACATCATAATCGAATATTTGACTTACTAAAATTTACTATATAAATCAATAATTCCATAAAATAAACGTAGTTATGAGTTGCTAACTTTAAAAAATGAAACTATTATTAACTTTTAAAGAGTAATAAATATTACCTAAAAAAATTGATCCATTATAAAAAAAAATTACAAGAATTATTTAAAAAAGTTTCTATAAAACTTTTTCATAAATTATATGGAAAAATCGACGGTAAAATTGATCCCAATAATAACAATCGAGTTGAAATAAAAAAAATTAAATTTGAGGATAGTACCCAGTATAAAGTTTATAGAATAAAAAAAGCAAGAATTTATACTAATAGAATTCATGATACTGCTTACATCATTAATAATAAGATTTTAGATGGACCATCATATCAATTAAGAAATAATAAAAATACTGATTGCAAAAATAATATAGTTTGTGAGCAGGGAACTCCAAGAATTAAGAAAATTTTAAATGGTAAAGTTTTATCTTTATTATCTGGTGGTGGAGCTAATAGCAATTATTGGCATTGGATCTTTGACGTTTTGCCCAAACTTCATATTGCAAGTAAAACACATGATTTAAATAAGATAGATTATTTTCTTTTCCCTGGATTAAATGAAAATTTTCAAAATCAGTCTTTAGATTTAATCGGCATTCCTTCTCATAAAAGAATATCGAGTAAAAATTATAGACATATTGAGGCTGATGAAATTTTAATTCCAGATCATCCCTATAACTTTAAAAATGATCCTTCTTTTGACTCTTTAAATATACCAATTTGGATAATAAAATATTTGAAAGGTTTATTTAAAATAAATGAAACAACAAAATCTTTTCCAAAAAAATTTTATATAGATAGATCAGACTCTAAATCAAATCATAGGCATTTAAGAAAAATAATAAATGAAGATGAGATAAAAAAATTTTTAATAGAAAATAATTTTAAGATTATTATTTTAAGTAAATTGAGATTTGAGGAACAGGTTGTATTATTTAGAAATGCGGAATTTATAATTGGATTACATGGCGCAGGTTTTGCAAATTTAGTTTTTTGTGAAAATTCCCCAAATGTAATTGAATTAAAATCTAAATCCTCAGGCGATATAGTAGGTAATTTATCAATAAAAAATAATTTAAATTTTGATTGCATTTCAGTTAACCCGAAGACTATTCATACAAATGTTCAACTAGGAGATATTGATATACCTGTAGATGATTTAAAAAAAAAATTATTTATTGAAAGAAATTAAAAAACTATTATAAATCTCTCAATAATGGCGAGGTAGCTCAGTTGGTTAGAGCACAGGACTCATAAGCCTGGGGTCGGCGGTTCGAATCCGCCCCTCGCTACCAATGAATTAAAATGTACAAATTTTGTTTATCGCATAAATTTCACAAACACATGGATGAAATAAATTATCAACCTGTTGGTTTGGGAGATGAGAATAACTTTCCTGATAATTGGCTCAGAGATAATACTGAAAATAATATAAGCAAAAAAAATAAATATTACGATATGTATACTTTTCATTATTGGCTTTGGAAGAATAAGCTTGAAAGTTTAGAAAACAATAATTGGATATGTTTTTCAACTTATAGAAGATTTTGGAGTAATTTAGAAAAAAATAATAAAGGAAATACTCTCAAAGAAAATATAATTCAGACCAATCCAAAGGAATGGGAAAATTATGACACCATACTAACAGAGCCAACAGACTTAAAAAAAATAAAAATCTCTAAAATAATAAAAAAAGGCAAAAAACTTATTATTAAAGATCCATCAATTTTATTTAATAAAAACAAAAGAAATATAAAATTTCATTTTGATTTGATGCATTATAGTGGCAACTTAGACAAAGCATTAGATTTAATAGATACAAAAGAAAAAAATCAATTTACTGAATATCTAAATACGAATACAGAAATAAATTTTTGGAATTTGTTTTGCTGCAACTCTAAAGATTTACTAAACAACTGGTATGAAAGCGTATTTACCTGGTTATTTAAATGTGAAGAAATATTTGGCTTTAAAGATTTAAAAGGTTATGAAACTGGAAGGATATATGCTTATTTAGCTGAAAGATATTTGCATTATTGGTTTAAAAAATATGGGAATACTAGAACGTGGCCAACTTATTTCTACGATCATGAAAAAAAATAATTTTTTTGATAATGACTAACAAAGATATTACTATAATTATTACATCATTTAAAAGTGATGTAAAAATTGAAAATTGCTTAAGTTCTATTAACAAAGAAGTTAAAGTTTTAGTCATTGAAAATTCAAATAATAAAGAATTAAAAACCAAAATAGAAAATAAATACTCAAACGTTCAGTGCTTACTTAGTGATGAAAATCTTGGTTATGCTAAAGGAAATAACTTAGGTTTAAAAATGGTAAAAACAAAATATTGTATTATATTAAACCCTGACGCAGAACTTTATGATAATACAATTAATAATTTTTTGCTGTCTGCAAAAAAAAATCCAAATTTTGCAATAATAGGTCCTTATATTCAGGAACAAAAAAATAATGAAAAAAAAGTTGAAAATGAAAATTCTTTGATCGAAGTGGATAATTTGAAAGGATTTGCATTGTTTCTTAATATGAAAGAATTTTTAGATATAGGGTTTTTTGATGAGAATTTTTTTATCTATTTTGAGGAAATTGATTTATGCCGAAGACTTAAATTGAAAAATAAAAAAATATATTTAGACCCAACATTGAAAGTGAAACATTCTGGTGGGAGTTCCCATAATTCAGAGTTTAATGAAGAAATGGAACTTTCTAGAAATTGGCATTGGATGTGGTCATCATTTTATTATCATAAAAAACATAGAGGATATTTGATGTCATTAATAAAAATTTTACCAAAACTTTCATCAGCACTAATCAGAATAATTTTTTATACATTTATTTTTAATAATAAGAAAAGAAAAATATATTTTCAAAGGCTTTCTGGAATATTAAATTCAATGATGTTAAAAAATTCGTGGTATAGACCAAAAATATTTTAATAGATTGATTTTTCTTATTTATTCTGTACAAAAACTATAATGTCTAAAAAATTAAAAATATTAGTAACAGGTGCCGCGGGTTTTTTAGGTTCTCATTTATCAGAAAAATTAGCATTGCTAGGTCATGAAGTTGTGGGTATTGATAGTATGATCGGTGGTTATGAAGATAACGTGCCAAAAAATATTACTTTCCACAAAATGGATTGTTGTGACTTAAAAAAAGTTCAAGATATAATGAAAAAAATTGATGTGGTTTATCATTGTGCAGCTACTGCACACGAAGGCTTATCGGTCTTTTCTCCCTTTGAAATTACAAGAAATAATTTTCTAGCATCAGTGGGAATATTTTCTGCAGCAGTAAATGAGAAAGTCAAAAGAATAATTTTTTGTTCATCTATGGCAAGATATGGTTCACAAATAACTCCCTTTTCTGAAAAAATGAATCCGGCCCCAGTAGATCCTTATGCGATATCTAAAGTAGCTGCTGAACAAGTTCTAATTAATCTTTGTGAACTAAATAATATAGAATGGGTTATTGCAGTCCCACACAATATTATTGGTCCAAGACAAAAGTATGATGACCCATTTAGGAACGTTGTATCAATAATGTTAAATAGAATGCTACAAGGAAAAGCCCCAATAATTTATGGAGATGGTGAACAAAAGAGATGTTTCTCATACATTGATGACTGTTTGAGTTGCTTGGTGCCAATGTTAGATCAAAAAAATTTAAATAAACAGATTATCAATATTGGTCCAGATGAAGAATTTGTAACAATAAATAAAGTAGCCGAAATATGTTCAAATATAACCGGTGTAAATTTAAATCCTATTCATAAAAAAGATCGACCAAGAGAAGTAAAACATGCAACATGTTCCGCAGACAAAGCTAGAGAACTGCTTAATTACAAGACCACAGTAAGTTTACAGGATGGTATCAAGAAAACTTTTGATTACATAAAAAAAAGAGGAGTAAGACCTTTTAATTACCATACTGAAATCGAAATTAAAAATGACCTAACACCTGATACTTGGAAAAAAAGAGAAATATAGTTTAATGGCCCGGAAAGTTAATTAAACTTTGAACAAAGTATTTCTTATTCTTTAACTTTTTCTCTCCTGGCAAATCAAATAAATTAATAATAAAAACAAATCCAGCCACGCTTCCTCCAGACATCTCAATAAGTTTTGCTGCCGCCTCCGCAGTACCCCCTGTTGCAATTAAATCATCAATTACTAAAATTTTTTCACCTTTATCGATAGAGTCTTTATGAACCTCAATAGTTGCTTGACCATACTCTAATTCAAAATCAATTGAATGTCTTTCAGCAGGTAATTTATTTTTTTTTCTTAATAAGATTAGAGGTTTTTTACAAATGTAAGAAACAGCAGAAGCAAATATAAAACCTCTAGACTCTATCGCAGATATTTTATTGAATTCTAATTTTTTAGCAATTTCGGTAACTTTATCTACTGCATAATTAAAAGCATCTGGATTTTTTACTAAGGTTGTTATATCTCTAAAAAGTATTCCCTTTTTTGGATAATCTTTAATAGACCTGATATATTTTTTAAGTTCCATAAAAATTTTAAAATTTATAACCTAACTCAAATTGATTTGTTGGCATTAAACATCTTTCTTTAAACAGCTCATTCCATTCGTTTTTAATTTCATAATCAGAATTATTATGAACAGAATAATATTTATAAAACGAAAAAGGTAATCCTGAAATTTCCCAAACTTTTATATATATACTTTTTGATATTTTTTCAAATATTTGCATATAATTTTTAATTTGAGCCTTTTCCATTTCACATAAATTTCCAATGGATAGAGAGACATCAAATACATTGTCATCAAAATATTTAAGTTGATGAGGAAAAATAAAAAGAATATCACTTTCTTCAAAAGCTTTTGTTAAACTTTCTTTGCTATCTAAATCATAGCCCTCTATTATTTTCTTTTTAGGAAAAAATTCTTTTAAATTCTTTTGAGCAAAATAAACTGATGGAGGTAAATCAGCTACAACGTATTTTACATTATGAATCAAAGATAATATCATGTTTGCTGTTCTTCCATAACCTGCACCCAGTTCAACTATTTTGACTTGTTTTTCTGAACTTAAATTAATTAAGGTTTGTATTTTTTCAAACTCTAACAATGATATTAACATTTGTTGGGTAATTATTTTTCCATCTACGTTCAAAAAAGGGTTATATTTTTTGTAAATTTCTTTGTTAATTTTATCATAGTTTTTAAAAATGTTTTTAGATTTAATTTTTTCAAATAAAATTAATAAAACCATATTATATTGCATTGATTGAGATACAGATAAACCTTCATGTTTTTTAAATAAGTCTAAATTAAGCTGAACATTTGAGTTGAGATTTTCCAAACTTTTGCTTACTGAAAAGTCATCAAGGAATGAAAATCCCGCATAATCTAATCTCAATATAGTATGGAGTGGGTCCACATCAGGTTTTGAATTAGCCATATGTTGATAATGATTTATTATGCAATGTCTCCAGAATTTTGAAGTCCAATTATAGCTTTCAGACTTAATGAATTTTTCAGTGATTCTTATTATGTCTTCTGAAAGGTTTTTTTTATCCAATTTTGTCCAAAAGCTTTTAATGTTTTTTTTTCTCAAATAGGCATTTTTGAAAGTAGACCAAGGCGATTTAGCTTTATGTAAATCTGTTTCTTTGACTTTTAAAATCTTTGATAGCATTTTTTTTGAATAAATTATAAAAAGTAATATAAATCAATAAATAAATGATTAAAAAAAGAAAACTCGGGATAATTGGTGGAAGTGGTCTGTATAAAATGGAGGGTTTTGATACAACCAAGTGGAAAAGTATAAAGACGCCTTGGGGGAAACCGTCCGATTCAATTCTAATTGCCAAATATAAAGGAGAAGAAATATTTTTTTTACCTAGGCATTCTAGAGGTCATAAGATTAATCCTACTAATATAAATTTTAGAGCTAATATCGATGCAATGAAGCAACAAGGAGTAACAGATATTATTTCAGTTTCAGCAGTTGGTTCTTTAAAAGAAAATTTAAATCCTGGAAAGTTTGTGATCGTTGATCAATTCATCGATAGAACCTTTTCAAGAGTAAAAACTTTTTTTGATGAAGAAATAGTAGCCCATGTTTCTATGGCTAAACCCACTAGTCCTGGGTTATCTGATTGTTGCGAAGCTGTGCTAAATAAATTAAATATCGAAAATCAAAAAGGGGGAGTGTATGTGGTAATGGAAGGTCCTCAATTCTCAACTTTAGCAGAATCAAATTTATATAGGTCTTGGGGAGCCGATGTAATTGGAATGACTAATATGCCAGAAGCAAAATTAGCTAGAGAAGCTGAAATTAGATATTGCACAGTCGCAATGGTAACTGATTATGATTGTTGGCATCCAGATCACGATGAAGTTGATGTAAGCATGGTTATTCAAACTCTTATGAAGAATGCAGCTAATGCACAAAATATGATTAAAGAGATTATTAAAACTTTTAAAGAATATTCAGTTGAAGATGATCCAGCAAACAATTGCTTAGATGTAGCAATTATAACTGATCCTAAATTAAGATCAAAAAAAACAATGAAAAAATTAAAAAATATTGCCGGTAGAGTCTTAAATAAAAAAAAATGAGAGTCAGGGGAAAATCTTATAGAACAATTTGGTTTGAAAATAACATTGTTAAAATAATAGACCAAACTAAGCTACCTCATCAATTTCTTATTAAAGATTTAAAAAAAGTAGAAGATTCTATTAATGCAATCAAAACCATGGAGGTGAGAGGAGCTCCATTAATAGGTGCTACAGCCGCATATGGTTTAGTTTTATCTATAATTGAAAATAATGATTTATCTTTTTTAAAAAGATCTAGTGAAAATCTAATAGCATCTAGACCTACAGCAATTAATTTGAAGTGGGCGGTGGATAGAATGATGAAAAAACTATCTGGCGTAAATGAGAAAGATATACTGAAGATTGCTTTAAATGAGGCTAAAACTATTACAGAAGAAGACGTCGAGTTTTGTAAAAAAATTGGTTCAAATGGTCTCAAGATAATTGAAGAGATAGCAAACAAAAAAAATGATACTGTAAATATTCTAACTCACTGCAATGCTGGGTGGTTAGCAACAATAGACTGGGGAACTGCTACATCTCCAATATATCATGCTCATCAAAAAGGAATAAAAGTTCATGTTTGGGTAGACGAAACAAGACCAAGAAATCAAGGAGCTAATTTGACCTCTTATGAACTTAATGAGGAAGGAGTTTCAAATACTGTAATAACAGATAATGCAGGCGGCATTCTCATGCAAAGAGGGCAAGTTGACTTATGTATTGTTGGAACTGACAGAACTTTATCAAATGGGGATGTGTGTAATAAAATTGGAACTTATTTAAAAGCTTTATCTGCTAAAGATAACAATGTCCCTTTTTATGTAGCGCTTCCAAGCTCAACAATTGATTGGACTATCAAAGATCACAAGCAAATACCCATTGAAGAAAGAGACTCCGAAGAACTTTCCCATGTTGAAGGCATAGATGAAAATAATAATGTTAAAAAAGTTAGAATTTATCCTCAAAAAACAAAATCTTTGAATTTGGCTTTTGATGTAACTCCAGCAAAATACGTTTCAGGTCTTATCACTGAAAAAGGAGTTTGTGAGGCCTCAGAAAAAGGTTTGAAAGGACTATTTAAATGAGCAAATTAAGAGCCCAAGTAATTAAGTATTCAAAAAAGTTAAATACAACAAATCTTTCAGCTCTAAGATCTGGAAATATTTCTGTTCGTGCCAAGGAAAGAGGGACACATGGATTCTATATCACGCCATCTGGAAGGAAATATTCATCTTTAAAAAATAAGGATATTGTTTTTGTTTCACTAAAAGGAATCTTTGACAAAAAAAAGGGCAAGCCCTCTTCAGAATGGAGATTTCATCGAGATATTTATGTGAATAAAAAAGATGCTAAAGCCATAGTACATGCTCATTCCACTTGCGCCACGGCAGTTTCAACTCATCAAAAGAACATTCCAGCTTTTCATTATATGGTTGCGGTTGGGGGTGGAGAAGATATTAAATGCAGCAAATACAGCACATTTGGAACTAAAAATCTTTCAAAAAATATAATTAAAGCTTTAAAAAATAGATCTGCATGTTTGATTGCTAATCACGGTCAAGTTGTTTTTGAAGACAACTTGGAAAAAGCTTTCGAGTTAGCTCAAGAGATCGAAAATATTTGCCATCAATATATAAATGCCATAAGAATTGGAATACCTAAGATTCTTTCAAAAA
>MDTG01374902.1_pt1 | contig 19313 bp, 12 predicted proteins | sample 811421 | NCBI WGS metagenome assembly MDTG01 (sample SAMN05326645, study PRJNA326480) | marine metagenome | isolation source: seawater | place: Pacific Ocean: South East | collected 2011
CCCGCCTGCTCGAGCACCTCCTCCGGGCGTCTGAGAAGCAGCCCCCCCTCGCCCGCCGCGCGTGGATCGCGCTCCTCGTCCTCCTCGTCGCGGGCGAAGGCGACGCGGAGCTCCTTGGCCTCGCCGCCCGCCTCGACGCGCGCATCCTCCGGCGCCGGGACATCGCCGCGCCCGCCCGTCGCCAAACCCTTCGCGCGCTCGGCCCGGGAGCCCGGCTCGTCGCGCCCTCCGGCCGCAGCGAACGCCGCGAGCTCGCCCGCGCGCTCCTCGCCTCGCCCTTGGTGCGGAGCGAGGGCGGCGCGATCGACCTCGTGGCCGCCGCCTCCGCCGCGGCCATCGACGGCCGCTCCATCTACGCCGTGCTCGACGACGCCATCGGCTTGGACGGGATGCTCGACGCCTTCGTGCGCGCGCCCCTCGAGAACGCACCGCTCCTCGCGCAGGCGGGGGCGGGCAAGCGCGACCGCGACTGGTTCCTCGCGCGCCTGGCCGAGCGGGCCGGCGCCTCGGCGCGGCAGGCGGAGGCCCTCGTGATCCTCGAGGCCACCGTCGAGGACGCGCGCCTCGAAGGTGCGCTCCCACCCACGCTCGCGCGCCGCGGCTCGCTCCTCGAAGCGCTCTTCGCCCTCGCCGGCCCCCGCGGCCTGAGCGCGCCTCGCACGCGCCGCCTCGCGCGGAAGCTGGTCGAGCGCGCCGTGCCGGATCCGAAGATCTCCGGCGAGGCCGCCGCGCTCCTCCGCGCCTGGCTCGCCCTCCTGGCTCCCGAGCACGACGCGCTCGGCCTGCACCTCGTCGGGCTCCTCGGTCGCCGCCTCGAGACCGAGCCCTTCGCGCGCGTGGCCCTCGGGGTCGACGCGGACGGGCTCGACGCCGCCGCCCTCGAGCGCCTCGTCCACGCGCTCCCGTCCTCTTCGACCTTCCCCTGGGCCCAGGAGCGCCACCTCGCCGAGCACCTCCTCGATCACCCGCGGGAAGCCGTGCGCGCCTGGGCCGCTGCGCGCTGCCCCGCCGAGCCGGACGTCGAAGAGCCGCCACCCCCGCCGACCTCGGAGGCGCGCGCCCTCGGCGCGAAGGAGCGCGCGGCGGTGCTCTCCGCCGGCACACGCGCCGAGCTCGACGAGGCGCTCCGTTGCGCGCACCGCCCGCGCCGGGGCGTGGCCCCCGTGCTCGCCGAGCGGCGCCCCATCGTGAGCGTCGCGGCCTGCGTCGCGCTCGTCGGCGCGCACGATCCGCCCCAGGAGGTCGCCGACGAGCTCGCCTGCTATGCCCGGGAGGCGCCGCGCTTCCTCGAGGAGCTCGAGCGCGCCGCCGTCGACACCTGGCTCAGCCAGGCGCCGCTCTCCCTCACGGCCCACGCCTGGCTCTTCCGCTGGGAGGCCCACGCCATCGCCGCGACGCGCCTCCTCGCCGCCCGGGGCCTCCCCGGCGCGCTTCGGCAGGCGGCTCGCTGGCCCTTCGAGCTCCTCGGGCAGCGCGTCTGGAAGGCTGTCGCCCGCGCCTTCGGGGTCTGGCGCTGGCAGCCCGCTGGCCGCGAGGAGATGGCCACCCTCGCGCCCCCGGCGCTCCTCGACGCCCTCGTCGATCACCTCGACACGGAGGTCGGCGAGGCCGCGGCCGACGCCCTCGGCGCCCTCCACTCGGCGCGCGTCGTGCCGAAGGCCCTCGTCTCGCGCATGGACGCCATCGAGGCGAAGCTCCCGGACGCGAGCTCCGAGACCCGCGCCCGCCTCGCCGGTCTGGTGCGGGCGCGGGGCCTCCCGCCGCGCGCCCGGGGCGCCGCGCGGGTCGCCTCCGTCGAGCGCGTCCTCGCGGCGCTCCGTGCGAGCGAGGACGTCGCGGAGCTCGAGGCGCGCTGCCACGACCGCGACCGGCGCATCGCGGAGGAGGCCGCGCTCCGCCTCGCCGAGCTCGAGGCACACGCCGCGATCGAGCGCCTGCTCGTGAACGGGGGCGAGGGCGCGGTGGTGGCCGCGCGGGTGGCTGGGCTCCTCCCGGACGCCGCCCGCGAGCGCCTCCGCGCGCTCCTGCCGGGCGCGTCCACGCCGCTCGCGCCGGAGGTGCGCTTCCGGCTCGCCATGGAGCTCGGCGAGCCCGAGCATGCCGCGAGCGCGGCCCGGGCCCCGCTCGAAGGCGAGAGCTGGCTCGGCGAGGCGGACGCCCTCGCGCTCCGGGACGCCCTCGGCGACGACGCCTTCGCCCGGGCCCTCGCCCCCTCGCCGCACCCGCGCGCCTACCGCGCGGCCATGCGCCTCGCCCTCTGGCGCCCCCGCGACTTCGCCGACACGCTCCGCGCCTTCCTCGAGCAGGGCGCAGAGCGGGAGGTCGAGCTGCGTCGGGCCGTCGCCAAGGTGCTCCGCACGGAGCTCGGCGACGACCTCGGGGCGCCGCTCTGGATCGCCCGCGCCTTCGAGGTCGCGCAGGGGAGGGGCCCCTTCGAGGGCTTCCCGCACCTCGGTCCGCCCACGCTCGCCTCCGTCCTCGCCGCCGGCGACCCCGCCCTCGAGCGCTGCATGCTCGAGTGGCTCGACGCGCTCCCGGACCCGCTCGACGCCGCCGCGACGCTCCTCGCCGAGGGCGTCGGTCCGGTGACCCGCGAGCGCGCCGCCGCCCGCCTCGGCCGCGCCGCCGACCGCGACGCGCTCGCTAGCCGCGCGCGCCGCGTCCGCGACCTCGCCGAGATCTTCGTCTGGGGCATGCACCGCGCCCGCGAGCTCACGGGCAGCGTCTTCCGCATCCACCTCACCCACGGCGACGCCCTCGGCTACACGCGCCTCACGCGCCAGGCCATCCACGTCTCCGGGCTCCCCGTGCTCCGCGGCGACCGGCGCGCCCGCGCCATCGTCGAGGGCCTCGTCCTCCACGAGCTGGGGCACCACGTGCACCACGCCTCGGGCCCGGCCCTCGAGGTCTGGGCGCAGGCCCGAGAGGAGGGCCTCGGCGGCCTCCTGAACCTGGTCGCCGACGAGCACCTCGAGCGGAACCTCCGCGCCCGCGACGCGACCTGGGGCACGCGCCTGAGGCGCCTCTGCGCCTGGGCTTTCCAGCACACCCAACGGGAGCTCTCCGCGCGCCGGCTCGTCGACGCGCTCGGCCTCGCCGCGGCCCGCGTGCTCCCCGGCGCCGGCCTCGCCATCGCCCACCGGCCGGACGCCGTGCGGGTTCGGAGCGGCGCCCTCCTCGCCGCCCTCGAGGCCCACCGGCCGGCCTTCGCCCGCTTCGTGCGCGCCCTCCGCATGGGTCTCGGGGACCGCCACGACGATCCGGCCGTGCGCGCCGGCCTCGCCCTCTTCGATCGCCGCTTCCGCCACCGCGACATGGCCGGCCTGCTCGAGATCGCCCGCGCCCTCCGCCGCCTCTACGGCGAGGAGGCTCGCCTCGTGGAGCTCGTCGGCGGCCACGAGACCGTCCCCGGTGCTGGCCGCGAGGGCGAGGTCTGCGGCGAGGGGATCGGCGACGCCGACGTGCAGGAGGAGGTCGAGCGCATCCTCGAGGCCCCCTCGCGCTCGGGCGCCCGCGCGCGCCCCGGCAAGGACCGGCCCGTGGTCAACGTGGGGCCGCGCCGCGACTTCGATCGCATCCACGACGTGCGCCCCGCGCCGCCCGCGCCCGCCGCTCACGCCGAGCTCGCCCGCGAGCTCGCCCGCCCGGCCCGCCACCTCCGCCGCGCCCTCGAGCAGCTCGGCCTCGCGCATCGGCCCGCGCGCTTCCGCCTCCGGGGTCACCGCTTCGATCGCACGCGCGCCCGCGCCGTGGTCCTGCGTGGCGACCCGCGCATGCTCGTCGCTCGCGAGCGCGTCCGCCGGGCCGACCTCTTCATCGGCGTCGCCATCGACTGCTCGGGCTCCATGGGCTCGGGCGCCTGCATGGACAAGGCGCGCCGCTTCGGCGTCCTCCTCGCCGAGGCCGCCGCTGGCCTCGCGGGCGTCGACGTGCGCTTCGTCGGCTTCGAGGATCAGGTCCTCTGGGACGCGGGCTCGGCGAACCGCCCGGCGGTGGCGGCGCTCGAGCCCGGCGGCGGCAACAACGACGCGGCGGCGCTCTGGCACGTCGCCGAGCTCGCCCGGCGGAGCCGCCGGAGCGCGCGCCTGCTCGTGATGATCAGCGACGGGCTGCCGACCGAGTGCTCGACGACGGCCCTCCGCGGGCTCGTCCGGGAGCTCGAGGGGGAGGGCCTCGCCTGCGCCCAGGTCGCCGTCCGCGCCCTGGCGGAGCGCTGCTTCGATCACTACGTGGAGGTCCTCGAGCCGGACGTCGCGGTCGCGAGCCGGGCCTTCGGGGACATCGTCACGGGGCTCGTGGCGCGGACGCTCCGCGGCTGAGGGCGAGAGGGAGAGAGGACGGAGTCATGGCCAAGCTCGACGTCGACATGGTGAAGGTGGGGCAGGTGCGGGAGGCGACCTTCTTCCCGAACCCCCACGCGGACTCGCCCTTCCCGCTCCGCGCGACGCACCTCGACGGGCTCCGCGCCCCCAAGGTCGTGCTCACCGACGACGCGCGCATCCAGGCGGGCGTGCCCGTGATGGTGCGCGTCGAGGAGGTCACGAAGCCCAAGCGCGACGACCGCGGCATCATCCGCGTCGCCTACGCGCGCCCGGCCCCCTTCCGCCTCGAGGGCGTCTGGCTCGACCCGATGGTCGCGCGGAAGCTCCAGGTGCTCCTCGAGAGCGGCCTGAACATCCTCCTCGACGGCCCTCAGGGCTGCGGGAAGACCACCCTCGTGCGCGCCGTCTGCGACCAGCTCGGCATGCGCTTCGTCTTCTTCAACTGCGGCGCCGTCATCGAGGCGACCGACTTCTTCGCGACCATCCAGGTGCGCGCGAGCGAGAGCGGGGCGCCCGTCACGGACTTCGTGAAGACCGACGTCCTCGAGGCCCTCGAGGAGGCCCGCGAGACCCCCGACGAGCGCTTCCTCGTCTTCCTCGACGAGCTGAACCGCTGCCCCGAGAGCGCCCGCAACGCGCTCATGCCCGCCCTCGACGCGACGCGCCGCGTCTTCCACCCGATCGAGAACCGCTTCCTCGCCATCCCCGACAACGTGCAGTTCGTCGCCGCCGTGAACCGCGGCCGGGCCTTCAGCGCGACCTTCGGCCTGGACGCCGCGCAGCTCGACCGCTTCGCGCCGCTCCAGATGGGCTACCTGCCCCCCGCCGAGGAGGTGAAGCTCCTCCGCCGCCGCCACCCGGACCTCGGGCGGGAGACCATCGAGACCCTGGTCGCCATCGCCGACGCCGTCCGCGGTGCCCGCGAGCTGGGCCAGGGGCTGAGCGTGCGCGCCACCGAGGAGGCCTGCCTCTACCTCGCCCACCCGCTGATGGAGGGCGGCGGCGAGCGCATGATCGCCGAGGTGCTCAAGAGCTCCTTCTGCGGCCGCTTCGACGGGCGCTGGGACGACGTGACGAGCGACGCCGGCGCCGTCTGGGCACTCGTCGAGCGCGTCCTCCGCGACCGCCGCGAGAGCTGACGCCCCGCTCGCCCGACGGCCGGAGGGGGGCTAGCGCCGAACGGGCTCGGACTCGGAGTCACCGCTGCCGTTCTCGGCTCGCACCGCGTTCCACGCCACGCCCAGCGCCACCGCAGGCCACTCTCCTCACCCAGCTCGTCCGGCAGTCCTCGGCGAGTGCAGGGATCCGACGGGTAGGAGGGGAGATGGCGCGGGACCGGCGTTCCAGGGCAAGGCGCGCCGACGAGTCGATGTGGTGCATCGGCGAGGAGGCGCAACGCCGCGCCGGAGCGTCGGGACAAGCCAGGTCCCTTTCTTCCCGGATGGGTCACGCACTAGGGAGCCAACAACCCAACATCGAAGACGCTGTGAATCCTGCCGGTTCTCATGGCATTGCATCCGGAGTTCATGCAGCTCTCATCTGGCGCAGGTGTCAGAGGGGTCGAGAGGGCAAAGAGGAATCGCCCCGCGGCCACGTAGGCGACCCCGTCAGGAGACAGTGCGACCATGTCGTTCGCCCCCGAAACTGCACGCTCGTTCGGATCGGTGCCGCTGGGACGCCAGCCATCGATATCGACCTCGATTACCTCATAGCTCGAGCCAGGCATGGCTTCGCCGCGCCCGATGCGAAGCTCATGCGAGCCATCGTCGCCGCCAACGAACAAGACTTCACTCTCGCCCTGAACCATGCTTTGAAAGAACCAGTTCGATGTGTACTCGAGCTCGCGACTCCCGAGCTTCGACTGAATGTTGCCGACGGGACCTTCCTCCACCCAGTAGGCCCTGCCCCCAGGAAGCAATCGCACGCCCGCGGGGCGAGGCTCGATGGTCGCGGACCAGGACTCGTCCACAGCTACGCTGCTCCTGTACTCCAGTCGAGCGCGGTGCGGCTCGCTCCCCTCGAGCACGAGGGCCTCTTCCCCACTGAGGAAACCCAAGACGACTTCGTACTGCGATGGCTCCTCATCCAACGCGCCTCCCGCGATGATCTCACCCTCTGACGAGAGCACGACAGGTCGCGACTGAAGCGGTTCGGCACTCTGGATGTGCAGCAAGACAGAGCCCGTGTCATCGACGAAGATTCTGCGAATCCGCGGCTTCGTGACGTCCGAGCCCCACCTCAGGTGCCGTGACCACATCTCCCGCTGACCTTGACACGTCGCCACGATCTTCGTGCCATTCACGACCGTGAACACCAGCCCCCGCGGACCAACGGCAATGGGCGGCAGCAGTATCCCCTCATCCCGCAGGGCACCAACCCGCATCGAGCTGATCGGAACGACTCCATCCTCTGTGAGAGAAAGCCGGATGATCTGGCCGTCAGCGTGAACGCATTCGTGCCCACACGGGTAACCTCGGGGAACTCTCGAGAACACCGTGCCGTCAGGGGCCGCCGCCAAGAGCCCTCCGACTCCGTCCAGTCGTCCCTGGATGCGACCATCGCGAACGGCCACCACACCCGGATTGCCGTACGCTGGCCCAACGGACCACGCCGTGTCGTCCGCTCCCAGGGTCACACCCCGGAGCACGCCTATCCCGGTGTCGCCCGCACCGAGGGGATCCTCGCGGAGGTCGAGCACCCAGAGCAACTCCGTTCCCTCGGGCCCGGTCCCACCCGGCCGCTCGGGAGCAGAACCCCAGTCATCACAGGATGACCCGCTAGAAACGAGTGGCCCGAGCACGAGTCGTCGAGCAGTTCCCGAATCGACGCGATCTGCCTGGGAATCTGGCACATCCAACGGCGACGCATCGGCGAGCGCCCCCGAGTCGGCTCCTCCGTCCGACGAGGTACCGGCATCCGGAGAGTCGTGCGGTGACGACCCACAGTGGCACCCCGACGTGATCACGGAGAATGTCGCCAGGCCGACTACCAGTACTCTTCGCATACGATTTCGCCCAGCGTAGCAGCCGCAGCGAGCGGTGTGACCGGCACTGTACATCCGCCCGCTGCGTCCGCTTCGGCAGCTCGAGCTTCAGTGTCACAGTCATCGTAGTCTCAGTGGCGTCCTGGATTGATGCTTCGAACGAGCGGCCATGTTGCCCGCTTCCCGATGCGTAGACCGCTCGCGCGCTCCTCTCCTAGATCGACGTGCTCGAGGGCTCCTTCTGCGGCCGCTTCGACGGACGCTGGGACGACGTGACGAGCGACGCCGGCGCCGTCTGGGCCCTCGTCGAGCGCGTCCTCCGCGACCGCCGCGAGAGCTGACGCCCCGCTCGCCCGACGGCCCGCTCGCGGCCGGGGGCGATGGCGCTATGCTCGCGCCGCCATGGAGAACGTCCACGTCATCGACCACCCGATGGTCCAGCACAAGCTCACGCTCATGCGGAAGAAGGAGACGAGCACCGGCGAGTTCCGCCGCCTCCTCCAGGAGATCAGCATGCTGCTGGCCTACGAGGTGACGCGCGACATGCCCGTCACCTACGAGCGCATCGAGACGCCGCTCGCGCCGATGGACGCGCCCACCATCGACGGCAAGAAGGTGGTCGTCATCTCCATCCTCCGCGCCGGCGATGGCATCCGCGACGGCATGCTCGCCATCCTCCCCTCGGCGCGCGTCGGCCACATCGGCCTCTACCGCGACCCGAAGACGCTCCAGGCGGTCGAGTACTACTTCAAGGTCCCGACCGACATGGACGACCGCGACGTCATCGTCTGCGACCCCATGCTCGCCACGGGCAACAGCGCCATCGCCGCCGTCGAGCGCATCAAGCAGGTGGGCCCGAAGAGCATCAAGTTCGTCTGCCTCCTCGCCGCGCCGGAGGGCGTCGAGGCCTTCACGACGGCGCACCCGGACGTGCCCATCTACACGCCCGCCATCGACGAGAAGCTCAACGAGAAGGGCTACATCCTCCCGGGCCTCGGCGACGCCGGCGACCGGCTCTACGGCACGAAGTAGGCGGCGCCATGCAGGGACGCGTCATCCTCGTCACCGGGGCGAGCAGCGGCATCGGCCTCGAGACGGCGAAGGCCCTCGCGGCCGAGGGCGCGACCGTGGCGCTCGTCGGACGGAGCCCGGAGCGCACGGCGAAGGCCGAGGCGGCGGTGAAGGCCGAGGCGCGCGGCGGCGCGGTGCACGTCTTCCGCGCGGACTTCTCGAAGCAGGACGACGTGCGCGCGCTCGCCGAGGCTTTCCTCGCGACCGGCCTGCCCCTCCACGGCCTCGTCAACAACGCCGGCCTCTGGCACCAGGAGCACCGGCTCAGCGCCGAGGGCTTCGAGGACACCTTCGCGGTCAACCACCTCGCGCCCTTCCTGCTCACGCACCTGCTCCTGCCGCGCATGCTCGCGAGCGAGGGCGACCGGCGCATCGTCCACGTCTCGAGCCGGCTCCACGAGCAGGCCGGGCAGACCGGCGGGATCCGCGGGCGCCTCGTCCACGCCGCGGCGGTCCTGAAGCTGCCGCGGCCGCCGGGCCTCGAGGCGCGCTTCGAGCTCGAGGACCTGCAGATGACGGGCGCCCCCTTCAGCGGGCTCGCCGCCTACGCGCGCTCGAAGCTCGCGCAGCTCCTCTTCTCGAACGAGCTCGACCGGCGTCTCGCGGCCCTCGGTCCGGCGCGGCCCACGTCGAACGCCGTGCACCCCGGCTCCGTGAGCACGGACGTGACGCGCGACAGCAAGCTCCTCAGCGTTGGCATCCGCGTCGCGGCGCCCTTCCTGAAGTCGCCCGCCGAGGGGGCGGCGACCTCCGTCTACGCCATGACGGCGCCCGAGCTGGCGGGGCGGGGCGGGCTCTACCTCGCCGACGAGCGCGTCACCGAGGCGTCCCCGGCGGCCCGCGACGAGGCCATGGCCGGGCGCCTCTGGGAGCTCAGCCTGGGGATGGTGGGGCTCCGCCCCGAGGAGCTCGCCGAGCCCATCCGCGCCTGAGCCTCCGCCCGCGGTCCCCGGATACGCGTCGTCTCCCCGCGTCGCCACCACGCGCTCGCCTCCGCGCGACAGTCAGCTCCGCGACCGTCCGCTCCGCGCGCCCGCTCAGCCCACTCAGACCGAGAAGCTCACGCCGACGCTCGCCCCCAGGACGTGGTGCTGCACCTGGTCCGCCACGAGGTGCTGGTAGAGGAGCTCGAGCTGCATCTGGCGCTCGCGGATCCGAAAGTGGGTCCCGACGGCGGTCGCGAAGCCGGCCTCGATCTCGTGCCGCCGGGGCACCACGCTCGGCCCCACGCCGACGTAGACGTCCCCGCGCGGACGGTCGAGCAGGAGCACCTCGCCGAGCAGCTCGAGCGGCACCCGCCAGCCGGCCTCTCCGTCGAGCCAGCCGACTTCGATGGCGAGCTCGAAGTGGGGCGCGAGCCGCACCTCGTACTCGATGCCCAGGCCCACAGCCGTCTCCTCGGCGTGACCGGGCTCGGCCTCCCCGACCAGGAGGATCCCGAAGCGATTGTGCGCGTGCTCCCCGTCATGGTCCGCGCGGGCCGGACGCTGCGCCTCGGCCGCCGAGGGCGCGACGGCGAAGAGCGCGAGGGCTGCGGCGAGGGCCGAGGCGAGGGGGAGGGCGGGACGACGGCGCTTCATGACCTCGGCCATTTCAGGAAGCGCGCCACCCCCGCTTCAGCCCGAAAACGACCGCCTCTCCGGGCTCCCCGAGGGCGGCTGAAACGTTTCGACACGCCCCTTCTGCGACGTTGAAACGCGCGCTCTCGCCCCGGCGCCACCCACTCCGGTGGCGCCCCGGCCCCCGCCCTGCCAGTCTCGCGCCCCATGAGCGAGCTCGTCGACAAGGAGGCTTTCACCCAGGCCATGCGCCGCTGGGCCAGCGGCGTCACCATCCTCACGTCGTGCGCCGACGGCGAGATCCACGGCATGACGGTGAGCGCCTTCTCGAGCGTCTCCGCCGACCCGCCCCTCGTCCTCGTCTGCGCGAACCAGAGCTCGACGACCCACGGCGTCATCCAGGCCGGCGGCATCTTCGCCGTGAACATCCTCGCCGCGGACCAGGACGAGCTCTCGACGCGCTTCGCCTTCACGGACGCCGCCGAGCGCTTCGAGGGCGTGCCCTGGACGCAGGGGTCGACCGGCGCGCCCCTCCTCGTCGGCTCGCTCGTCCAGGTGGAGTGCCGCGTCCGCTCGGCGCACCTCGAGGGCTCGCACTGCATCTACATCGGCGAGGTGCTCCACACCTTCGTGCGCGCCGACGCCGAGCCGCTCCTCTACTTCGACGGCGCCTACCGCCGGCTCGCCCCGAAGGCCTGAGCCCGCCGAGCGCGCCCCGACCTCACTTCAGGAGCGAGGGCGCGTAGCCCTCCGGCGCCGCGAACCCGAGCAGCTGCAGCGTCGTCGCCGCCACGTTCGCCAGCCCCGGCGCCTCCACGTCCGCGAGCGCGAGCTCCCGCCCCGGCGCCCAGATGTGGCAGGGCACGGGGTTGAGCGTGTGGCTCGTCCGCGCCTTGAAGCTGCCGTCCGCCTTCTTCGCCCAGGCGCCGGTCTTCTTGTCCTTCTCGTACATCTGGTCCGCGTTGCCGTGGTCCGCCGTCACGATGATCGCGCCCTCGAGCTTCGCGATGACCGGCAGCACGCGCGAGAGCATCAGGTCCACGCACTGCACGGCCGTCACCGAGGCCTCCCGGTGGCCCGTGTGCCCGACCATGTCGCCGTTCGCGTAGTTGATGCGGAGCTGCCGATGGTCCCCGCTCTTCAGCGCCGCGATCGTCGCGTCCGTGATCTCCGCCGCCTTCATCCACGGCCGCTGCTCGAAGGGAACCCCGTCGCTCGGGATCTCGAGGTAGCGCTCCTTCGCCGCGTCGAACTGCCCGCTCCGGTTGCCGTTCCAGAAGTAGGTCACGTGCCCGTACTTCTGCGTCTCGGAGCAAGCGAACTGCGTCACCCCGTTCCGCGCCAGGTACTCGCCGATCGTGCGGTCGATGGTCGGCGGCGTGACCAGGAAGCGCTTCGGCAGGTGCAGGTCGCCGTCGTACTGCATCATCCCCGCGTAGAGGACGTCCGGGACCGTGCCCCGATCGAAGGCGTCGAAGCCCTCCTCGGTGAACGCGCGGGTGATCTCGATCGCCCGGTCGCCGCGGAAGTTGAAGAAGATGACCGCCGCGCCGTCGCGGATCGGGCCCACGGGCTCGCCGCCCTCGCCCGTGATGACGAACTCCGGAAGGAACTGATCGATGGTGTCCGGGTACTGCTCGCGGAGGCCCTCGACGGCGGCGCGGAGGCTCGGGAAGCGGTGCTCCGAGCGGCCGTGCACGTGCGCGTTCCAGCCGCGCTCGACCATGCCCCAGTCCGCCTCGTAGCGGTCCATGGTGGTCGTCATGCGCCCGCCGCCGCTCGCGACGCGGTAGTCGGCGCCGCCGTCGTTCAGCTCCTTCAGCACCGCCTCGAGCTGCTCCACGTACTCGAGGGCGCTCGTCTCCGGCACGTCGCGCCCGTCGAGGAGCGCGTGCACCCGCGCCTTCTTCACGCCCTCCGCATGCGCCTTCCGCAGCATCGCGAAGAGGTGGTCGATGTGGCTGTGGACGTTGCCGTCGGAGAGCAGGCCGATGAAGTGGAGCGGCTCGCCGCTCTCGCGCACGCGGGCGACGCCCTCCTTCCAGACCTCGCCCTCGAAGATCTCGCCGGACTCGATGGCCAGGTTCACGCGCTTGGCGCCCTGGTCGAAGACGCGGCCGGCGCCGAGGGCGTTGTGCCCGACCTCGCTGTTGCCCATGTCGCCATCGCTCGGCAGGCCGACGGCCGTGCCGTGGGCGCGGAGCGGGCGGGAGGCGGCGGTCTCGGCGAGCTGGTCGAGGGTCGGCGTGCGGGCGAGCCAGACGGCGTCGCTCTCGTCGTGGGCGCCGATGCCGACGCCGTCCATGACCACGAGCAGCACGGGACCCTTCACGGGCGCGAAGGAGGGGTGAGGCCGGAGCGTCCAGTCCATGGCCGGAGCGTGGAGGAAAGCGGGCGCGAGCGCCAGCGTGACGCATCCCAGCGTGACGAGCGCGTGGCGGCGAAGAGGCGTATGCTTCGCGGCCGTGAGCAGGTGGATGAAGGTGCGGACCGCGAGCGTGCTCGCGGCCCTGGCGCTCGGGGGATGCAGCGCGCTCGTGAACCCGGACCCGGCGGACCTCGGCGGAGGCGTCGGCGTGGACGCGGGGCCGGGCGTGGACGCGGGACCGGGCGTGGACGCGGGTCCGGGCGTGGACGCGGGACCGGGCGTGGACGCGGGACCGGGCGTGGACGCGGGGCCGGGCGTGGACGCGGGACCGTGTCCCCGAGCGCCGATCTGCGACGGCGACATCCTGGAGTTCTGCGACGGCGACACGCTCGTGCGCCGGGACTGCCCGGGGGGCTGCATGGACGGCGCCTGCGTGCCTCCCACCGAGGACTGGATCCCCTCCAACGTCAGCGCGGACTACTGGCGGAGCGGCGTCGGCAGCCTCGAGACCGAGAGCGGCGACCTCTCCTTCGACACCACCACCTGCATGTCCCGCTCGGGTCGCTCCGAGATCGTCGGCCTCGACGAGGGCGTCGAGGCCTGCGTGCTCTCGCTGGACTCGCTCCGGCTCGGGCCCGGCGTGACGCTGACCATTCGCGGCTCGCGCCCGGTGATCTTCATGGTTGGTGACGTGGCCAGCATCGAGGGGGTCATCGACGTCTCGGCCGTCGGCGACCAGCCGGGGCCGGGCGGGAGCGCCGGGGGCACCCGCTTCGCTCCGACGCCCGCCGGGCTCGGGGGCGGCGAGCGCGGGGAGAACGACGGCTTCAACGACGGCGGCGGGGGGGGCGGCGGCGCGTGCGGCGATGGGGGCAACGGCGGCGATGGCGGCAGCGCCGAAGGCGGCGAAGGCGGCGAGGGCTTCCTGCTGGGCGGCGCGCTCGAGCCGCTCCGCGGTGGCGGCGGCGGCGGGCTGGGCGACGGCGCCATGCTCTTCCCGCCGACGCGCACCAACGCCGGTCCCGGGGGCGCCGGGGGGGGCGCGATCCAGATCAGCGCGCGCGAGCGGCTCATCTTCGGTGGGACCATCCTCGCCGGCGGTGGCGGCGGCCAGCCCGGCGGCAACCTCGGCGCCGGGGAGTCCAACTGGGGCTCCGGCGGCGGCGGCGGCGCGGGGGGCAGCGTGCTCCTCGAGTCCCCGGTCATCGAGGTGACGGACGGCGTGGTGAACGCGGCCGGCGGCGGGGGCGGTGGCAGCGCCTCGAGCGGGGGCAGCGGCACGGCGGGCCAGGACGGTCGCGACGCCGAGGTGCGCGCGGTCGGCGGTGAGCCCGGCCCCTCGCCTCGCGGGGATTTCGGGGCCGAGGGCGGCGACGGTGGCGGCGGCAGCCAGGCGAACGGCGACCTCGGCGCGTCCAACGATCGCTCCGGCGCCAACGGCGGCGGGGGCGGCGGGGGCGGCGGCTGCATCCTCGTGCGCAACGCGACCGGGAGCGCGCCCGACGGCCTCTTCCGGACGCCCACGGCCCCGGCCTTCCGCGTGCTGCCCATCCGCCGCTGAGCGTCGACCCGCCGAGCATCGGCCCGCGCGCGTCGGCCCTCGCGCGTCGGCCCTCGCGAGTCGGCCCTCGCGCGTCGGCCCTCGCGAGTCGGCCCTCGCGAGTCGGCCGGTCCCGAAGCGTGCGCCCTCCGGAGCTCCGCTCGGGACGCCGCCGCCTCGTGGTCCTCGGAGCCGCCCGTGGCCACGCCCCTCGACCTCGGCGAGCGCTCGAGACGCCGGCCCCCGATCCAGGCGGCGGAGCGGGTCTCAGACGAGGTGCGTGTAGTAGCGGACGTCGGGCTCCGGGTTGGGCACGTAGGGCGGCCGAAGACGGAACCCCAGACCCTCGTAGAGCCGGCACGCCGCCTCGAGGCGCGACAGCGTGTCGAGCACCACCTGCGCGTACCCGAGGCCGCGGGCGTGGGCCATCAGCACGAGGCTCATGCGCCGACCGAGCCCCCCTCCGCGCGCTTCCGGGCACACGTAGAGGCGCTTGATCTCGGCCACCTCCGGGCCGGCTCCCGGCTGGGGGCGGAGCGCTCCGCAGCCGACGAGGGCGCCGCCCCGCTCGGCGACCATCAGCGCGCCGTCCGGGGGCGCGTAGGCCCCCGGCAGCCCGGCGAGCTCCTCGGGGAAGCCCTGGAAGCAGAGGTCGACCCCCAGCTCCCGCTGGTAGGCCTCGAAGAGGCGACGCACCGCGCGGAGGTCGTCGGCCGTGGCCCAGCGCAGCGCCGGCGAGCCCGGCGGCCCTTCCCAGGGGACGTCGAGGGGCCCGGCGTCGGGCGCCACCCAGTCGCGCCGAGCGGCGTCGCTCTCGAGCGTGCTCGCGCGGTAGGAGCGGGCGACGCGCTCGGCGTCGGCGTGGCGCCGGAGGCGGTCGAAGAGGGCGTCCGGCTCGGCCGCGGGGCCAGCGGCGAGGGCCAGCCCGATCACCTCGACCCAGGCGCGCGTCCAGGTCGCGTGGTAGGCGCGCTGGGGGGCGCCGATGGCGAGGAGCGCCCGCATGAGCAGGCTCTCGGTCGCCGCGAGGCCCTCACGGGGCCCGAGCTCGCGGACCAGCTCGAAGGCGAGCGCGAGGTGTGCCTCGTGGCCGAAGTCCGCGCGCGTCAGGGACCCCGGCGTGGCCGAAGCCACCCGCTCCCGAAGCGCCTCACGGGCCGCGAGCGTGTCGAGGGATCCCACCTTCACGGGGAGGAGAGATGCCACGAAGCACGCATGGCGGCCAGGGCAGAACGGCCTGGGCGCGGCGCCCTCCGAGAGCGCCCGTCGACGCGGCCGAGCCCCCGGGCGCCCGTCCCCGCGGGCCGTGCCCTCGCTCCGCTTTTTTGACCGCGCGGCCCCCGCTCCGGTAGCCCGGGATGGAGGCGTGGCAGGGCGATGCCGCGACCCAGCGACCGACGCGGGAGGAACGCATGCGGCGCATTGGTTTCGTGTGTGCGATCGTGGCAGCGATCGTAGCGGTTGGATCGATCCATGGGGCGGAGGCGCAGCGCGACGCGGCGGCCACGGCGGTCGCCATCGGCGCCACCTCGGCGCCCGAGCGGGCGCTCCGGGGCGCGCTCCGGCAGGCGCTGGCGCAGGAGCTCCCGAGCGTCCGCGGCGTGCGGCTCGAGGAGACGCGGCGGGCGCGCTACGTGCTGCGGGGCGCGGTGACGCGCATGGACGTGCGTCACGACGACGACCACACCGCCATCGACTGCGAGGTCTCGCTGATCGTGGCGGAGCGGCGACGCGGGACGGTCCGCATGATGCTGTCCGGGCGGGCGAGCGCGCGGGGCGATCAGGTCGAGCGGCTCCGCGAGAGCGTGGTCCGCGCGGCCGTGCGCGGCGCCCTGCGGCCCCTCGGCCAGGCCGTGGCCACGGCGCGCTGAGGCCGCCGGCGAGCGAGGAGCCGGAGCCGAAGCGGCAGGGACCGCTGGACTCCGGCTCGACGCGCGGTGATCCGATGCACGGTCACCCCACGCTCGCTCGACGCGCGCCTTCACGCGACGCGCGGTCAGGTCCGACGCGCGGTCACTCCACGCGCACCAGCGCGCCGCTCCGCAGCTCGCGCAGGCCGGCGTCGTCGAGCGGCCCGTCGCCGTGGAAGGCACGCGTCGCCTGCGCTCGAAAGGCGCCGCTCGCCGCGCCGAGGAGGCTCGGGAGCGCGCGCTTGCCGAGCACGATCTCCGCGCGCTCCCCTTCGCGCTCGAGCACCAGCGGCAGCGGCGGGTAGCGCGACGCCGGGAGCTCCGCCGTGATCTCCATCGGCTGGTGGCGCGCCACGAGCGCGCGGACGATCTTCGCGATGTTGCGGCAGTCGTCGATGCCCCGGTGGTGCCGACCTTCGAGCTCGAGCCCGAGCGCCTCGAGCATGCGCGCCATGCCCGCGCGCCTCATCTTCCCGTCCCAGCGCCGGAAGGGGACCTTCACGTTGATCCAGCGGCGATGGGGCGCGGGCACGTGGTCGAAGCCCGCCGTCGCGAGCTGGGCCGGCAGCATCGTGCGGAGATCCCAGTCGCCGCAGGTCACGAAGGCCCAAGGCAGCGCGTCGCCCTCCGTGGGCAGGCCATGGGAGCGGAGCCAGGCGAGGTGCGCCTCGAGCGCCGCGGGGAAGGGCGGCGCCGCGTCGACGTCCGCCTGCGTGATGCTCGTCAGTGCCGTGCAGAAGGAGGTCAGCGTCGGGTGGTGCACCGGCCGCACGAAGGTCTCGAACTCGTCGAGCACCTCGAGCGTCGCGCCGTCGAGCAGCACCGAGGGGAGCTCGATGATCTCCTGCGGGTCGGGCGGCTCGCGCTCGTCGCAGGTGGCCTCGAAGTCGAGCACCACCAGGTGGGAGAAGGAAGCCATGGCGCTCCCGAGTAACCATGCCTCCGGCGAAGGGAAGGCGCGCGGCCATCGCGCGGCGATCGCTCCCCGCCGACGCCCCCGCTCGCGCGCCACGACCGCGGCGATGGAAAGACCCGCGGCCATCGCCCGCCGACGCCCCCGCTCGCGCGACGCCCCGTCCTGCGCCGGTCCCCCGCTGCGCCCTTCGGCGCCGTCTTCGCGGGCCCGAGAACGCGACGACCGCCAGAGGCCGGAGCCGCTGGCGGTCGTCGGGTGGGGCGCGGAGCCCGCGCGCCGTCGGGAGCGTTCAGTGGAGGCGCGCGATGGCGCCCATGCGCCACGGCGACGGCCCGGCCTGCCCGGGGCCCTGGCCGTTCTGCCCCTGGGCCGCCTTGGCCGCGTCCGCGTCCCGGAAGGCCTGCGCCACCGCCGCGGCGATGGTCAGCGCCCGCGCCTCGGCGCCGAGCCCTTCGCCCTTCAAGAGCGCGTCCCGGTGCCGGTCGATGAAGCCCGTGTCGTACTGCCCGGCGACGAACTCCTCGTGCTCCATGAGGCGCAGGTGGAAGGGCAGGTTCGTCTGGATGCCCGTCACCACGTACTCCGTGAGCGCGCGGCGCATGCGCTGCACGGCCAGCTCGCGGGTCGGCGCCCAGACGCAGAGCTTGCTGACGAGCGGGTCGTAGAAGCTCGGGATCTCCGCGCCGCCGTAGGCGCCCGAGTCGTCGCGCACGCCGGGGCCGTGCGGCTGCCGGAGCACCTCGATGGTGCCCGGGCTCGGGAGGAAGCCCGTCGCCGGATCCTCCGCGTAGACGCGGCACTGGATCGCCGCGCCGCGCCGCTGGATGTCGTCCTGCGTGTAGCCGAGGGGCTCGCCGGCGGCGACCCGCACCTGCTCGCGCACCAGGTCCATGCCCGTGATGAGCTCGGTGATCGGGTGCTCCACCTGGAGGCGCGTGTTCATCTCCAGGAAGTAGAAGCTCCCGTCCGCCGCCATCAGGAACTCGACCGTCCCGGCGCCGTGGTAGTCGACCGCCTTCGCGGCGCGCACCGCCACCTCGCCCATCTTCGCGACGAGCGCGTCGTCGCAGACCTCGGCGGGGGAGGGCGTCTCCTCGACGACCTTCTGGTGCCGGCGCTGGATCGAGCAGTCGCGCTCGAAGAGGTGGACGCAGCCGCCGTGCTTGTCGCCGAGGACCTGGATCTCGATGTGCCGCGGCTGGACGATCGCCTTCTCGAGGTAGACCGTCTCGTCGCCGAAGGCGCTCTTCGCCTCGCTGCGGGCGCGCTCGTAGGCGCCGGCGAGGTCCTCGGGCTTCTCGACCAGGCGCATGCCCTTGCCGCCGCCGCCGGCCGAGGCCTTGAGCATGACCGGGTATCCCAGCTCGTCGGCCGCCTTCTGGAGCTCCTCGACGCTGCCCGCGTTCACGCCCGGGACGACCGGCACGCCGGCCGCGATCATCTTCTCGCGGGCCGCCGTCTTCGAGCCCATGGCCTCCATGGCCTCCGGCTCGGGACCGATGAAGGTGATGCCCGCGTCCTTGCAGGCGCGCACGAAGGCCGCGTTCTCGCTGAGGAAGCCGTAGCCCGGGTGGACCGCCTCCGCGCCGCTCTTCTTGCAGGCGTCGATGAGGTTCTCGATGACGAGGTAGGACTCCGAGCTCGCGGCCGGGCCGACGCAGTAGGCCTCGTCCGCCATGCGCACGTGCAGCGCGTCGCGATCGGCCTCCGAGTAGACGGCGACCGAGCGGATGCCCATCTCCCGGAGCGTCCGGATGACGCGGCAAGCGATCTCTCCACGATTCGCGACGAGGACCTTCTCGAACATCGACACCTCCGCGCGAAGGTCTGCGGCGAAGGGCCCGCGATTGCAAGGAGAAAACGACGCACCGCGTCATGCGCGCGGCCCCTCGACGCGCGGCGAATCCCGCGCGCGCGGCCCGTGACGGCGACCGGGGCTCTCCCTCGTCGTCGAGCGCCCACGCGGCCAGCGGAGCTCCTCAGCGCGCGGCCAGGGCCTTCAGGCCATCGGACTCGACGATCCGGTCGGCGCCATCCGGCGCGAGGGCCAGGTGGACCAGCGCCGCGGCGAGGTCCGTGTTCGACTGGGAGCCGAAGCGATCGCGGAGCCGGGTGACGCCGAGCCGCGCCGCCACGTCGAAGGCCGCGTCCAGGGCGCCGGCCCCGAGGCGCTCCCCGAGCCGCTCCTCGTCGCGCTCTCCGACGATGAAAGAGGGTCGCGCGATGACCCAGGGCAGCCCGCTCTCCCGGAGCTCCGTCTCGAGCCGATGCCGCACCTTCAGGTAGGCCCCGCGCGCGCTCGGCCCGACCCCCATGGAGGAGAGGTAGACGAAGCGCGGGTCCGCGCCGGAGTCACGGGCCGCGCGGAGCAAGAGCGCCGAGAGCCCGTAGTCCACCGTCTCGTAGGTCTCCTCCCGCCCCTTCGTCGCCGCCGCGCGGCCGCGCTTCTTCGTCGTCCCGAGGAGCGCGAAGACCACGCCCGGCCGGAGCTCCCGGAGCCGCGCCCGCATCGCCGGCTCCTCCCAGGCCGTGTGGTCCACCTCCGCGCCCAGCGCTTCGAAGCGCGTCGCCCACTCCTCCCGCCGCGAGGAGTCCGGCCGCACGTGCGCCACCGTCTCGACCCCCCGGTCTCGGAGCAGCCGCA
>MDTG01384121.1_pt1 | contig 19312 bp, 14 predicted proteins | sample 811421 | NCBI WGS metagenome assembly MDTG01 (sample SAMN05326645, study PRJNA326480) | marine metagenome | isolation source: seawater | place: Pacific Ocean: South East | collected 2011
CGAACATACGCAATTTTTTAAATCACAAGGCTTTGAGCACTTTAAGCAGCTCACATTTAACCGAGTTAAAGGTGAATTACTTTTTAAAACTGCTCTATCTGTACAAGGCTAGGTGTTTAGAATTGTGATGGTAATTGACTTTCGGATTGAGAATCTCAGTCAGTGGCATCTAGTAGCTTACTTAGTCGCACGTGAGCAGTGAAAAATTGGCTGCCGCTGCGAGTAAGAATTGTTTGCAAAAATCTCATAATATAGTCCCTGTATGTAACCCTACCAGTGTACTGGTTAGGGTTCGTTTACTACACAATAACGTCAAACGTAATTGTGTGTTCAACTTCATTGCCTCTGTATTAGTAACAAATATGAGCTAGATGAGCAAACTATACTGGAGCTAGAGTAAAAATGGTGGGGGCGTGCATAGAAATAGAGAACCTAAGGCGGGTTTCAGCCTACCTAAAGAATGGTTACCTTCAAGTTGAATTAATCAACCCATTCGGCTTAACAAGGAAATACCTAAAATGCTGATATTTAAAATAAATCACACATCAATTTGTTATCTTGAAAAATGTGGAGAAATCAAACCAGTATCATGAAGATTGCAGTTTCCTTGTCCAGATCGAATAACTTTTCAACAATCCACGGAAATCATAATAGTGCTTTTTTACAATATAGTGTCGGAAATTGTCACTAATAGTGCTTTTTTCCACTATTACGGGTACCCAATAAATGACCCGTCTGATTGTGCTTTTCTCATTGATGCTGATGATCACCTGAAATTCTAAAAAGGCACTTTTTGGAGTTACATATCGGCCACAGAAATAGTGGTTCGATTAATTATTGCCGCAATATCTATTTGCTGATTTTGCGGTATAACTTTTTTAGCAGAGAGTTCAGGTAAAGTGTGAAATATCTGTTTTTTTGTAATGCCAAGAAGTTTAATCGCACTATCAAAAGTAACGATAAATGATTCTATATGTCGATTTGAGCTGGAGGATACTTGTGGTGTTTGGAGAAAGCTAACGCAGCAATTATTTATAGGCCATGCTGCATTGAGGTGTCGTATTAGTAGTGTTAACGGAAAGAATTGAAATTTTTCTGGAAGTTGAGAAAAAGGACTAGTTGCATCACCTAATCGTTCTATAAATTGGTCATATACTTTTTTGTCATTGAGGAAGTTGAAGCCCTGCTCTAATGCGCTGTTGAAGTTGCATGCCGATGGATGATGGTAAATGGGTAAAACAGTTGTGTAAGGATTTTGAATAAACAAGCTAGCTAGCAAGCAATCGCAGATTTCATCTATGAATAATTCGTTTATTTGGCTAGATATCGGATAGCTTTTTATTGGGCACAAACACAACTCGTTGGTGCAAGTACCTTGTAATAATAAAGGTGACCAAATGAGTTGTTCACCACATTCTTGACAGCTATCGCAGAGCACACAACCGTGCAGCTCACATGATAAATTACCAATGTTTCGCCACTTTTCTTTTAGATATCCTTTGCCCTTTACACAATAGGGACAAATACGAGGCATATCAGTGTGACAATCTAGAAATAGTATGGAGTGCTTTGGTGCTAAGCTTAAGTCGCTAGTGCTCATAGCACAGGGTACGAGTTCACTTAATAGCTGTCGTTGTTTAATGCTAATTGTATTTTTTGTAACCGCACTCCACATTGGTTTATCAAGCCATTCGAGCGGTGAGGTGAACCCATTTCGAAGGCTCAAGCGTAATAGGTAGCTTGCTAGACTTTCATCTGCGATTCGTTTAGGCATTACCGATAACATTAATCAAATTCCCTCGAATCTAAAATCCCAACGATGTCATTATCAGTTAGGGCAAGTGTGTCAAAAGGATTGTAAGCAGATGAATTAATTCCCAACAGGTAAGCATCTTCAAGCTTAGCCAACAGATTCTTACGCTCACTGGTTGAAGCTATAGCAAAAAGCTTCGTTAACAGCCCAATTCTGCCGTCGGTTGCGACATGCAAACGATTAAGTATAGGTTTGTCGTCTAGAGTGAATGGCGGAAATCGAAATTCGGTGGCAAAGTAATTACAGCACAAAAGCCAGCACTCGCAGCGAGAAGGGATTATGTAAAGCTTTTGTTCAGATAGGAAACGGCGGCTCAGTTGCTCCTCACCTTTTAATCTGTGCGTTGATTTGCCATATTTAAGCTTTAACAATCGGCTGGCGACTGGCGTTCCCATTAAAATAAGTGAAACTTTTGGGTTGTTATCTAGCAGCGCTGCTATTTGCTTTGCCATTCGCTGACTAGTGATTCCGTCGATATCCGTCAAACATTCCTGTACTTCATCGATAATGATCAGTTGTACGCGATGCGCGGCAAGTAAAACGGCAAGCCTGTCTTGAACGATATGAGCTTTATTGGCATTTTTACCTATGACTGAAGTGAGAGCTTTAACGACCTGTATAAGAAAATCAGTAGCTGTTTTAGTCTCCGTTAACTTTACATAAATGACCGGATAGTAGGTTACTTCGGGAGTACATAAAGTTGGAAAACGTGCTAGATATGTCTTGGCTAAACACGTTTTACCAACACCACTTAGACCTGTTAAAAGTAATCCATAATTTTTACCAAAACTTTGCTGATGAACTTGGTCTATTAGTTCAAGGCACTTGCTCAGACTTGGGTGGCTAAACATTGGCTAGTCCTGCCATAAACCAAGCTGAGCTTCGTTGCGATTAGGGCTTACTTTTCGCTTAATATTTCCTTTATCTGAGGGTGTATTATCCTCTTTGGACTTCTTCGACTTTTTGATAGGTTTGTATGCATAACTCTGATTACTTCGCTTAATGCGCTCTGCCGTAGATAGTCCCTTAGATAAGTTTTCTTTTGCAGTAGCAACTGGCTTGCCACTGCCAAGTGATCTTGTCTTTTGCTTAACTAACTTTGTAATTTTACGACTGAATATATCTCGCCGTTCAGGCGTCCCTGATGTTGTGTTAAGTTCTTCAAATGACAGTGGGTACTCCAATTCATTTCCAGATAGCTTTCGGTTTTCTACAAAATCGAATACTTTAGGGTGGTCATAACATGGGAAGTCTGCGATGACTGTTACCCAACGGCCATCATCTGGGTCAGATTTCACAGTAACCGTCATATCTTGGTTTTTATCGAGAGTTTTTGCATCTAGATAGCATTGCTTTATACGGTCATCCGCGAAAACCTGCTTGTTGACCTGAACTGTACCTCGCTGGCTTAATGAAGGGTTGTGCTCTATATAATGGCAAGCAGCACTGAGCAGTTCTTTATTGACAGGAATGAGAGGCTTTAGAGCAATTGACTCGTTCCATACTTGTTGTGGTGTTTTGTTGTTGAGGCTTGAGTGCTTTGAGTTTACATAGTGAACGAGGTAATCATGCAGTAGCGAGGCAAACTCCTCGGCAGGCAAGGAAGCGGCTTTTTTAATGGTTTCTTCAGACGACGGCTTACTTGTTTTGTGGGTGCGTTTGTCTTTATAACCTGGAAGACCTATGGTTATTGTTCCATCAGGTAATTTAAATTCGCCTCCTTTAAAGAATTCTTCCCGCAACGTATTGTTGAAAGACTCAACAAAAGGTTTTCGCCAAGGTTCATTCGATGGAGCTTTGATTAACTCACACCCTAAGCGTTGGGTTATTTGTTTGAACTGCTCAGCTTTATAGCCACTGCCATTATCCACAATAATTTTAAAAGGAATACCACAAGCGTTTAGCTGGTCACTGGTTGACTCAAAAATACGCTTAAATGATCGAACAACCCCTTCCGTATCCTCAGAGGTGCCCAGCTCGAATGTAACACTCAGCGGGTAGCGTGAGTGGCAGTCAATAGCAATATAGATGCTGACGTTGCCCGTTGGTTTACCTTCTTCGTCAATAAGAGCCAAGTTAAGTGACATCCGGTCCATTTCTACTCGCTCAAGCACATGAGTGGTTTTTATTTTCTTGGATAATGTACGTAGTGCTTTTTTAACTTCGCTGTAGTTTCCAGAGTTTAAAATGATATTAAATGCATTAAGTCCTTCAATGCGTCTGCTAAACGTTCGTTCGCTAACCTGTTCAATAGCGTCATTTTGCGTCTGAGCTTTTAAAACTGCTTTAGAATAACTTGAGTAGCCTCTCGCAATGTTTTCAATGTTGCCTTTTACCCAAGTGTCAGTAAAAAATCGGTTGAGGAAGTTTTCCGTGGCCGCATTGGTTCGCTTGGGTTGGCTTTTTCTCGGAGCAATTGACTTTTTGAGATTAAATTCTGCTTCTCGATATTGTTTCCACCAACGTGCAATAGTGCTATTACCGTGTTTTTCGGTGCCGATGTGGTACTTGTCATGAACAATCTGTTTGAGCTTATCGATGGTCTCGTCAACTGTAGGTTTATAGCCATCATGCACCAATGTTGCTAACTCGGTAATGTAAGGCTCTCGCTTTTTCAGTTCTTTTTTTTGTGATGCTGTCAGCTCGTTATTTTCGTGTGTTATGGCGTATGCTGGTCGTAATTCACCGCTGTCTATTTTCGAGCGAAAGTCATCTTGAGTTAAGTGCAAGCCAATTTCCGAACCTAACATCGAGTCAGGGTTTAGTAATGCTTGCAGCTCATCATAATATGCTAGATTAAATTTACGCTGTTCAATATCGATGAAGGTGTCACCGACCACAGGTGGCTGATACATTACTTCTTCCTCATCAATGTTGTTTCTGCGTTAAAAGGCTTTGACGTGTCAAAATAAAAGTGTTGTTGTGCGACGAGTGACCAAGCGTGCGCTCGTGAGCCACCAGGCAAATTAGATACTAACTTTTCAAGTCGAGACAGTTTTGTTCTTTTTGGTAAGTTACAGATAACGGGCTGTAAATGATTGACGTCAAGAGTCTTGTAGCCCATGAGTAGTTCGTAGTTTTCTACCTCAATGCTGTCAACATCAAGCTCACTCCTCAGCACCAGTTCAAGCCCTGTTAACATATAAATGACTCGTTTCCTGAGGAAGTGGCGCTCAAAGAATTCATCATTCATATAGTGGGTGTGTTTGATTTCTACATATTCGGCATGGCCGGATTTATATTCCACCAAAAAGTCAGGAGTATAACGTCTTCCATACACACTAAATGATTCTGGTTGGGAAGCATATTGATGGATAGACTCTTCAAATTCGAGCGTTATCCCGTATTTGCGTTCGAGAAACGACTCACACCAGATATGACAACCATTTTTAGCACTGTAAAAGTTAATGGTGTGTTTTGAACGGTGTTTGTTGAATTTTTTTTTACCCTTCATGTTCGCCTCAAAAAAATTTAGTTGAAAATGCCCAAGATTTTTTGGCTAAAAATCAATCTTAGCTATAATTAAAGGTTGGGCTTGTATAAATATCAAGTTGATAAATGGATGAAATAGTCATCAAACCTCTCTCTTTTTCAGCACTTTAAAAAAGGTATGAACTACTTGTAAAGCTGTATAGTAAATACTCGAATATAGTCTTATTTTTATACAGCAACTTTGTGTAACTAATTGATAATAAAGAGGGGTAAAAATTAGTTATGTTTTAAAAAGATTTTTTAAATGGTACTCTTTTGTTGTTTTAAATGCTTTTTTTACGGCTTACCTACTTCGCTTTACGAAATAGTGCCGTTTTTTCACGTTTGTTTGAAAACTATTTCAAAATAAATAGTTATAACAACTTTTTACGTCAATTGACGTAAGTGCTGGTATAGATATGTCAGAATCTTCAAGAAAATTTAAAATAAATAGAAAAACTTCAGACAAATACACAGAAATAGCCAATATATTGTGTATTAAACATGCTGATTGGGGGGGCTTTTTAGTGCAACACGAACTTGATTTCTTTAAACGTAACTATTACCAGCTAAGGCCAAACTCACCAATGGTTGCCGCATGGTTTAAGCAGAAAAAGAAAACTTTAGACCAAGAGGGAGTGAACCAGCCCTACTCAATTAGAATGCCGCAGAGTTTAGTTGATGACTTGGGTGGGTGGTGCAAACAATATCGCGTTTCAAAAGAAATGATTGTCGAATACGCCCTTGAAGCCTTTATTCAAAGAGTTGATGTAGGAAGAGCAGCTTATAAAAAGCTTAAACGCCATGAACTGATGCCACTCTTTTTGCTAGAGCATTCTTTTAAAGCTAGGCTTACTGAAACTGAAAAAATTAGCTTTATACGAGAAAACATACTGATACAGGAGCACATGCTGCCAGGTGCTTTTCGCAAAGAGTTTAAAGAATCAAAAAAATAAGCACTGCATGGGCAGTGCTTAATATTTTAATGTGCACGTTATAGGTTTAGCGATTCAAACTTCTGTTTAAATAGCCAATGCTCCAATGCTATGCCGACTAACATCATTGCGCCACCAAATACTAGTGCCAATATTATACGGAAGGTTGATAGCCCTTCTTGATTAACAAATGACAGTATAATTGCTGCGGTTGTCGCAAAGATAAATACGCGACCTAACTCGGTGAGCCAGTGACTGATCACGTGCAGCCCATAACTTACGCCAAATCGGTTTTGTTGAGTGTCTTTCAATTGCTTCTCCTTTTATGATGACCTCAACAATATTTAGAGACCCTGTAAGGGGAATTAATCGCTCTTTGCGGGTTTTAGTTTCACCAACCTCAGACGTTTAGCGAAGTTTTTGCTACCACATATTGCAACGCTAGTTAAAAACGTTTCATCCACATTTTTCTGCTATTTCCTTAAGCTCAAGTTCTTCCATCCGCTGCATAAGTAATGACTTTCCTTCATCAAACCACCCCGATTTTGGAAAGCGCATTACAAACCATAATTTCCAGTCTTCAATATCTTCATTGCCAATCTTTACTGGCAACGCTCTAAGGTGAGGTTCTATGATTTTGGGACAAAACGTTAATGCTCGGCTTTTTAGTTTCTTTAAGGTTGGTTTGTGAGGCTTGCTTTGGATTGCGGCAACGGCTAGCGCTTCTTTTAATAAATTACGAATGTTTTCACCTGATTTATACAGTGAGGACTCTACAGCACTAACATAGTGTTCAAGTGCTTTTTCTATTTCACCACTTAGTAACAGTAATCGTCCCTTGAGCCAGTCTTGATGATATTGCAACTCATCATTCAGGTTATGCTCTTCAATAGATTTTTGTAAGGAAGCTAAGCGTGCTGAATAATCAACAAGGCTGCCCAGAGGTTTAGTTGAAGAGCGTCTTAACAACTTGTGTAGCTCATTACCTTCAGCAGATAGTTTATATAGATTCGCTGAGGTTATCTCATTGATATAAAACTGATGAAATACTTGCCTAAAATCTAATGTAGGCTCTTGATTATGCTGCAACCGCCAAACGACAGCATCTTTTAAATCGTTTACAAATTGATGGTGTGTTTTTCTATGAAATGAATCTATGAACCTTGTCAAAAACAAGGTTTCCTTATCTTCATCAATTGCATCTGAATTTGATAACGATGTCCACTGAGCCAGCAGAGTTAGGTTACCTATATTAGGAAGTTCTTCACCACTTCGCCATTTTCGAACTGTCCTGTCAGTGCCTTCAAAGAATCGCTTTATATCGTTTTCAGGAAGTGTTTGTTGGCTTTCATAAAAAGCGATTAGGGCTTTGATAGGGTAATTATCACAATAAAAGCTAGGCACTGTATTGGTTGGCATTTGATTAACGCCTACTTTCCAAATGATACTGGCAAGTGTTTCAACTACTAGGTGCTTATTTAGCATATAAGCAACTTTTTCTTGTGCTACTCCTTCCATTGGCACACGCTTAATGATCTCGACGTAGTTATTTAACCCCATCCAAATACTGTCGGAGAAAAACTGTGCGAAACTATCTGTAACGACTTCGGAGATTGGTTCATAAAATAAGTGTCGCACTGACTCTCCAATCAGTGTTGGATCTATAGACTTTCTGGATGCTAAGTCTTCTTCCTTGCGAAAACGGCTCTTTCCCTTAGTAGCCAATGACTTGGTGTCGGCAATATCAGCCAGACGATTTAAAACATACCCAATGTTTGGATAAGACTCATTGATAGTCGTCATTAATTTAAACCCTAAAAAATTCCTTTTGAAAGAGGGGCAATGCCCCTCGCCATTATTTACTATTTTTTGCGGCGCTACTAGTTGCTCGTGCCGCAAAACTGCCTTTAGGCACACTGCCGCCATTTGCTCTAGCTGTAGCGCTTTGAATTCGTTGTGCCGCTTGTGGTGTTATTGGTGTTGATGGCTTTGCATTTACTTTTGAAGTCATAATGTTCTCCTAGTTAGTTGTGAATCAACTTCGTAGGCAATAATCGATTAAACCTGAGTTTCGGAACAGGAATCAAGTGGCGCAATTTTTTCAAAATCTAAATATTGAGGTTACACGTTAACCTGTGTGTTAAAAACTTGGCAGTTTTTTAAAGCAAGATCAAATGAATAGTAATTTATTAGTGAATTTTATATCCATTTTATTTATATTAAGACTCTAATTTCTGGAAGTTTTTATGCAGGACGCAAATGAGCGATATAAAGTTATTCAAACTAGACCAAGCAAAAGGAACTGCACTAGAGCTAGTGCGAGCACAAGCTAAGCTTGAAAAAGACTTGCAGCAGCTCGTTGAGTCACAAATGGAAACCTTCCTGAATGTAAAGTTCCTTGCTTCAGAATTTACTACCTCAAACGGTGGCAGAATTGATTCACTTGGTGTAGATGAAAATGGCTGTCCAGTTATCATAGAATACAAACGGCACACCAATGAAAATGTAATTAATCAAGGACTGTTTTATTATGATTGGCTTATTGATCATAAGGCTGAATTTAAGTTACTCGTAATGGACAAGCTCAGCAGTGAAGCTGCTGACAATCTTGAATGGGAAGGTGCACGTTTAATTTGTATCGCTACTGACTTCACCAAGTATGATGAGCACGCGATAAAACAAATTGATAAAAACATTGAGCTGATGAGATACAAATATTTCGGAGAAGATTTGTTTTTATTAGAGTTGGTAAACAGCCACTCATCTAACCGTTACTTTTCTAACCCCGCAGCTGCCGCACTACAGGAAAAGACAGTTCAAGAAACTTCAAAAAAAGAACGGAAGGATTACCATCAGAATCGAATCGCTGCCGCTAGTGAAGACCTTTTAAAGCTTTATGAGCATATTTGTGAATTTGGCTTATCACTCGGTGACGACGTGCAACGCAAGGAACTAAAGTTCTACACAGCACTGAAGAAAATCAAAAATTTCGCGAGCGTTCAAGTATGGGCACCTTTACAAGACCCTTCATTGAGAATTTATTTAAACTTAAATCCTGAATCGGTAGAGCTTAAAAATGGTATCGTCAGTGATGTTAGAGGTAAAGGGCATTGGGGAACTGGTGATCTAGAGGTTATCGTCCGAAATATTGAAGAGCTGGATATAGCAAAGCAATTAATAAAGCTAAGCTTTGAACAAAACTAGGGAGAGTAAAGTTGGTAAATCAAAACGCAGAACAAATAGCACGCGATAAAATCGATGAAATGCTAAAACTTGCAGGTTGGACTGTTCAAGATAAAACCAAAATTAACTTGAATGACGGTATCGGTCAAGCTATTCGTGAATACCAGACAGATGTAGGCCCCGCCGATTATGTTCTTTTTGTTGATAAAAAAGCCGTTGGGGTTATCGAAGCTAAACGAGAAGAAGCAGGTGAGAAAATCACTGCCGTTGAAGACCAAACCGAAGGCTACGCTAACGCAAAGCTTAAATGGGTCAACAATAGTGAACCTCTTCCTTTTTTATATGAAAGTACAGGTGTTATTACACGTTTTACAGATGGCAGAGATCCTAAGCCTCGCTCCCGTGAAGTTTTTAGTTTTCATAGACCTGAAACGCTAAAAGCATGGGTTGAACAAGGAAACTCTCTTCGTGCTCGTCTTCAAGATATTCCACCGTTAAATCCAGCAAAGCTACCTGCAAAAGATTTAGGGCTGCGTGATTGCCAAGAAACAGCAATAACAAACCTTGAAGACTCGCTTCAAAAAGCGAGGCCGAGAGCGCTTATCCAAATGGCAACTGGCGCTGGTAAAACTTATACCGCTATTACATCCATGTATCGCATTCTTAAACATGCCAAGGGTAAGCGTATTCTCTTTTTAGTGGATACTAAAAACTTGGGTGAGCAAGCTGAGCAAGAAATGCTCAACTTTACGCCAAGTGACGACACCCGTAAGTTTACCGAACTGCATGTCGTACAGCGCTTAAAGTCAAAGTTTGTGCCTAAAGATGCTGAGGTGTGTATCAGTACCATCCAGCGAATGTACTCCATTTTAAAAGATGAAGAGTTAGACGAAACATTAGAAGAGCAAAACCCCGCTGAACAACTTACCAAGCCTAAAGAGCCAGTTCCTGTTGTTTACAACCCCAAAGTACCTATAGAGCATTTTGATTTCATTTTTATCGATGAATGTCACCGCTCAATCTATAACTTATGGCAGCAAGTATTAGATTACTTTGATGCTTTCCTGATTGGCTTAACAGCAACCCCCGATAACCGCACTTATGGTTTCTTTAAGCAAAACATTGTCAGTGACTATAGCCACGAAAAAGCTGTTGCTGATGGTGTTAACGTAGGTAATGAAGTTTTTACCATTCAAACCAGAATTACCAAAGAAGGTGAAACGTTACAAGCTAAGCAGCAAGTTGAGCACCGAGAACGTGTGACACGTAAAAAACGCTGGGAGCAACAAGATGAAGATGAAAAGTACAGTGCAAAACAGCTTGATAAAGATATCGTAAACCCTAGTCAAATTCGTACAGTCATCAAAACCTTCAAAGAGAGTTTACCTGTCATTTTCCCTGATAGAGAACATGTGCCAAAAACATTAATCTTTGCAAAAACCGACAGCCATGCTGACGATATTATTCAAACGGTTCGAGAAGAGTTTGACGAAGGTAACTCTTTCTGTAAAAAAATCACCTACCGTGTAAAGAAAGACAAAACAGATAAAGAAGGTAATGTAATCGAGCAAGGTGAAGATCCTAAATCGGTACTCTCCAGCTTCAGAAATCTATACGAACCTCGCATTGCAGTAACCGTTGATATGATAGCAACAGGTACAGATATAAAACCACTTGAGTGCCTTGTGTTCATGAGAGATGTTAAAAGTCGAAACTATTTCGAGCAAATGAAAGGTCGCGGAACACGTACTTTTGACCATGATGAATTAATCAAGGTAACGCCAGATGCAAAGTCTGCAAAAACGCACTATGTTATTGTTGATGCAATTGGTGTTACTAAATCACTTAAAACAGCGAGTCAGCCTTTAATCACTAAACCATCTGTACCACTCAAAGATTTGGCTATGGGCATCATGATGGGGGCTAGTGATACTGACTCTGTAAGTTCACTTGCTGGCAGGTTAGCACGATTGAACAAGCAGCTAGATGCCGACGATAAAAAGAGAATTGAAAAGGTATCAGGTGGTGTCTCAATTACTCAAATGGTAGTTGATTTATTCTCGGCTATTGATGGCGACAAAGTAGAAGAGCAAGCGTTAATACTGGCAAAACAGCCAAAAGGCACAGACCCAGGCGAAGATAATCGCAACAAAGCCCAAGCTGAGATGGTAAGTAAAGCCGCCAATGTATTTAACGGAGAGTTAATTGAGCTTATCGATACCATACGCCGAGATAAAGACCAAAAGATAGATCATGACAACATCGATGAAGTGCAAATAGCTGATTGGGAAAAAGCGACAACCGAACAAGCATCTGATATCTGCAAAGATTTTGTTGAATACCTAGAGCAAAACAAAGATGAGATTACCGCGTTGGAAATATTCTACGACCAGCCACACCGTCGTCGTGAAATTACCTTTGATATGGTCAAAGAGGTGCTCGAAAAACTCAAATCAGATAAACCTAAACTAGCCCCACTAAATGTATGGCAAGCGTATGAATTACTCGAAGACCCTGACAATAAAAAAGAACAGGGTAATAAGCCAATTAATGAGTTAACCGCTTTAGTCGCATTAATTCGCCGTGTAGTAGGCATTGATGATAAACTCTCGACCTTTAATACCACCGTCAGCAAGAATTTCCAAACGTGGATCATGAAGCACCACTCAGGTAGCAACCAAAAGTTCACTAAAGAACAAATGGCGTGGCTACATATGATCCGTGAACACTTTGTTAATTCATTCCATTTTGAATTAGATGATCTGGAAATGTCACCATTTGATGCACAAGGTGGTTTAGGCAAGATGTATCAACTCTTTGGTGATGATATGAATAAAATTATAGATGAATTAAATAGTGAGTTAGTAGCTTAGTGAGTGACTTAAATAAAAATAACTTACCTGTTGGTTGGGAGATAGATGACTATGCAAATATAGTTACAACTATTTCTACAAATGGGAAAAAAGTTAATCAGAAACAGTATGAAGTATCAGGGAAATATCCAGTTATAGATCAAGGTAAAGAAGATTGTAGTGGGTATTGTAACGATGAAGAAAAAGTCATAGATGCAAACTTCCCTATCTTGGTTTTTGGAGATCACACTAGGGCTGTTAAATCAATCAATAACCCCTTTGTGGCCGGAGCTGATGGCGTAAAAGTTCTTCAGCCTAGTGGAGCAATTACACCGAAGCTTTTATTTTATTTCACCCAATATCTAGCGATATCAATCAAAGATAAAGGGTATGCACGACATTACCAGTGGGTTGCAAAAGAGCTTATTGGCATTCCACCAGAAAATGAACAAATCCGTATTGTTGAAAAAATAGAAGAGCTATTCTCTGAATTAGATAAAGGAATTGAAAGTCTAAAAACCGCTAAGGCCCAACTTGCTGTTTATCGCCAAGCGTTGTTAAAACATGCTTTTGAAGGCAAATTAACCGAAGAATGGCGGAAGGATAATGCTGACAAGCTTGAATCGCCGGAACAGCTTCTCCAGCACATTCAACAAGAGCGCGAAGCTCGTTACCAACAGCAACTTGAAGACTGGAAAAAAGAAGTTGTAGAATGGGAAACTGAAGGTAAAGAGGGTAAAAAACCAACAAAGCCCAAAAAACATAAGATATTTCCTTCTCTTGAAGATAAAGATATCGATGCTCTTCCTACATTACCAGAGAGCTGGCAGTGGATTAGATTAGGTAACTTGATTAACGGTTCAGCTCAAAACGGTATTTACAAGCCAAGTAGTGACTATGGTCAAGGTAACTATATAGTACGAATTGATGATTTCTATGATGGAAGTTTGGTAAAGAAAGGTGGCTTTAAAAGGCTAACTCTTACTAAGGAAGAGCTGAATACCTACGTTCTTGAACCTAACGATATACTAGTTAATAGAGTTAATAGTATTGAGTATTTAGGTAAGTGTTGTGAGATACCAGAGCTTGATGAACCAATAGTTTTTGAAAGCAACATAATGAAGTTTAAGGTACTAAATGACTTTCTAAAAGGAAGTTTCTTAACGTCTTACCTTTCCAGTTTTTCAGGTAAAAACCGTATTTGCGACAATGCAAAACATGCTGTAAATCAAGCAAGTATAAACCAGACTGATGTTGGGATGACACCAGTTCCCATTTGTTGTATCAACGAGCAAAATCAAATTGCAGATATTCTCGAACAAAAGTTAACCGTCGTCGAACACGAACTAACCAATATTGAAATTAACCTGAAAAAATCTGACATTTTAAGGCAATCAATTCTAAAGAAAGCATTCTCAGGGCAACTAGTCTCTCAAGACCCAAATGATGATCCAGCTAGCGAGCTATTAAAGAAAATAGCGATTGAAAAAGCAGAACTAGCTGAGAAAAAGAAAGCAGAAAAGGCAGCTGCCAGCAAAGCGAAAACGGCGGCTAAAAAAGCAAAAATATAATATTCCGATAGTTGAAGCTGAGCATCAGTATTTGTAGATAAACGACTATCCCAAAAAAATAATTAAGTGAAAAAGAATGAACACACAAAGCATAGTATCTAAAGTTTGGAGTTTTTGTACCACCTTACGTGACGATGGTGTCGGTTACGGTGACTACCTTACTCAATTGACTTACTTGATCTTCCTTAAAATGGCAGATGAGTATAGTAAACCACCTTATAGCCGAGATGTAGGTATACCTGAAGAGTACAACTGGCAGAGCCTTAAAAATGAAACAGGCTCAGATCTTGAAGTGCATTATGTCACTACACTGAGAGAGCTTGCTAAAAAGCCTGGCATGTTGGGGCAAATATTTACAAAGGCCCAAAACTACATCCAAGATCCGTCAAAACTAAAGCGATTAGTTGAAATGGTTGATGATGTTAATTGGGTGATGATGGGGTCTGACACTAAAGGCACCATCTATGAAGGCTTGTTGGAAAAAAACGCTGAAGATACTAAATCTGGCGCAGGCCAATACTTTACGCCTCGCGATCTAATCAAAACGATAGTTTTATGTATGAGACCAGCGCCAAATCAAACTATAGCTGATCCGGCATGTGGTACGGGCGGATTTTTCTTACATGCGTATGATTTCATAACTGATCCTAATAATTACAAATTAGATAAACAGCAAAAAGCATTTCTTAAAAATGAAACTTTCTTTGGCAACGAAATTGTCGCCAATACTCGCCGTCTATGTTTAATGAACATGTTTTTACATAACATTGGTGAAATTGACGGTGAAAGCTTGGTTAGCGGTGATGACTCATTGATTTCTCAGCCTTCACGCACAGTAGACATGGTTCTTGCAAACCCTCCGTTCGGTAAGAAAAGTAGCATGACGTTTACCAATGAAGAAGGTGAACAAGAAAAAGACGATTTAACCTACAACCGACAAGACTTCTGGGCGACTACCTCAAACAAACAGGTTAACTTCGTTCAGCATATTCGCAGTATGTTAAACACAACTGGTCGCGCCGCAGTGGTTTTACCAGACAACGTTTTGTTTGAAGGTGGAGCGGGTGAAACAGTCCGTAAAAGATTGATGGAGAGCACTGAGCTTCATACTATATTACGTCTACCAACAGGTATCTTCTACGCAAATGGCGTAAAGGCGAACGTTTTATTCTTCGACAACAAGCCTGCACAAAAAGACGCATGGACAAAAGACATCTGGTTCTTCGATTATCGCACCAATGTTCATCACACGCTGAAGAAAAAGCCAATGACAATGGCTGACCTTCAAGAGTTTGTTGATTGTTATAACCCTGAGAACAGACATGACCGAACAGAAACATGGAACGAAGAAACAAACCCTGAAGGCCGTTGGCGCAAATACACTCACGAAGAAATTTTAGCGCGTGATAAAACTAGCTTAGATATTTTCTGGCTAAAAGATAAATCGCTAACCGACTTAGAAAACCTGCCTGACCCGGAAGTATTAGCAGGAGAGATAATTGAAAACATGGAAGCTGGCTTAGACAGCTTTCGCCAAGTATTAGTGTCGTTGAATGCATAGCAGAGAAGCTCTGTTTGATATTTAGGGTGTATTAATGAGATATGTTCAAAGGACTGATTATTTTAATCATAGCCAATTAAATTTAGAGAAAGAAAAGTACCTCGAAGAACTAAAAGAATATTTTTCAAAGGAGCAATATGTTCGCCCTCCAAAATATAAAGGATGGGTTTTAAAAGAGATAAAATATGACCTGTTCAACGAATTTGAACATAAATGTGCATTTTGTGAAACGATAGTAGAAGAAAGCATATCTGTAGTTGAACATTTCCGTCCAATAGGTGGCGCTCGAAGGAAGAATGGGCAAGTAGATAATGCTTATTATGCTTGGCTTACACTAGATTGGGAGAACCTTTACCTATCTTGTATTGAGTGCTCAAAATATAAAGGAAATAACTTCTCTGTAGCTAATCCTGGTCAGATTATGATGCCTCTGAAGCAACTAAGGGAAATAGAAAAAGCAGATTTGATAGATCCTTGTTATTTTGATCCATCTCAGCACATTGAGCTTAATGACAGAGGTTTGCTCGAAGGAATCACAAGAATTGGTCAGGAAACAATTAAAGTTTTGAAGCTTAACCGTCTCAATTTAGTAGAGAGAAGATTGAGTAAGATTACTGAATTATTCAATTATGCAGATTTGTACGTTGATCAAAATGATCCAAGAGCCAAAGCTGAAATTAAAAGTAGAATCGAGGATTTAGTTTCAGCAAAAGGCGAATTCAGTGGTTTGTTAGCTAAATTTGCTATGACAACACAGAACAATGAACTGCGTGATAGCATTAAATTTTTTCTTAAGCTTCAAGTTGTACCTGCATCCGTTATTAAACGGACCTCAAAAAGTTTAGCTGAGTTACAGGCTTTTAATTCAGTCTACTTTGATTACATACCAATCAATCAGTTTCACTCAATTTCGAGTATTGAAATTAAAGGTTTTAAAGGAATAAAGAACTTTCGTACTGATGTTCGTATGTTGGAGGGTAAAGGGGCTTGTTATTCTTTTTTAGGCACTAACGGATTAGGAAAAACAACTATTCTACAGGCGATTACATTAGCTTTACTAGGTGCTGAACGGTTAAACAATTTAGGTGTGAAAGCTAAAAGTCGTCTTGGACTCAATGCAAAAGATATAATTCATCGAAATTATAAAGAAGCTCGGATTAAAGTATCATTTAGCAATAACGAATTAACAAATGAGCTATTAATTACGAGAAGTGAAAATAATCAAAACCAAAGAGTTACTATATTTGGTGAAACTGATTTTTCACCTTGCGTGCTAAGTTACGGTTCGTATAGGTTAGCAGCCAAATCTCAATTGAAAGATAATCTCAGTAATGCAATGGGCTTTCGAATTCAATCATTGTTCAATGAAACAGCTAGACTGAATGGGATTCAAGGCATTTTAAAAAGGCATAAGAATCGCAACAGTTTATTAGCGATAGCTGATATCTTAGAATCAATATTGGGATCAGAGGGTGTCAAGTTCGAAATTAACCAAAAACAAAAGTTACTAATCAAAAGACTGACTAATAATAATGAATTTGAGTACATAAATTTCGACGTTCTAAGTGCTGGTTATAAAACAGTTGTTACTATAGTTTGCGATATATTGGATGTCTTACTTTCTGTTGACCAAGGAGTAAGTTCGCTAGAGTCTACTCAAGCATATGTTTTAATCGATGAACTTGATGCTCATTTACATCCCTCTTGGAGGCTTAAGATACTGCAAGCTTTTAGAGATGCGTTTCCTCTAGTTCATTTTTATGTTTCAACTCATGATCCCTTAATTTTGAGAGGCTTAAATGAAGGTGAATTATTGATACTAAAGCACGATGAAGATGATGAGCTGGTTGCAATAACAGATTATCCTTCATTAAAAGGTGCTTCTGTCGATCAGTTACTCACATCTGACATGTTTGGGCTGCAAACAACTCAGGACATCGAAACAGAGGATATCCTTCAAGACTATTACAAAGAGCTTGAAAGAGTTGCTAGTGAATCTAGTGATTCTAATTCAATAGAAATAATTGAGAACATCAGCCCCCCCAAAGAACTGGAGTTGAAAAGCAATACTGGTTTAACAAAGCGAGAACGGATGTTGACGCGCCTGATAGATCTAGAAATAGCAGAGCACAGGAAGGATCTTTATTACTCGGAGTGGTCAAAAGAGTCAATTGAAACTTTATTTGAAAAAGCTAAAAGTCTTGGGATGATTGATGATATATAGAGACCGTACCTCAATTGCTGTTCCAGGCTCTTGTGACGGCCAAAACTCAGCAGCAAGTGAAGAGCTACAAAAAGCAACAGCATTCTATAACAACTATGTTCCAGGTGAGAAGGCATACAGCTTTAAAGTATATAAGAATGCTGACATCAGCAGAGCATTGCATAGTTTATTCAAAAAAAAATGTGCTTACTGTGAAAGTTATTATCTTGATGTACATCCTACTGACATTGAGCACTTCAGACCTAAAGCCAGAATTCAAAAAGAAGGAGAACAAGGAACGATTAGTCCTGGGTACTGGTGGTTAGCTGCCGACTGGAGCAACTTATTACCGTCTTGTATAGATTGTAACCGTAAGAGGGGTCACTTAATACGTAATAATCAAATCAATCTAGGTAAATCTGACCACTTTCCTATATATCCCACATCAAACACGCTAAGAGTTCAGGGTAGTGAAGTAAATGAAATCCCGCTACTTATTAATCCGTGTGAAGAGAATCCTTCAGACTACCTAACATTTTATCCAGTGTGTGAGCGTCCCATCGCAAAGCCTGTGAATCAATCCGGCGTTAGTCGGCTAAAAGCTAAAGCTTCTATCAAATATTTTGGATTAAATAGACCGGAATTAGTCGAAAGTAGAGCGAAAACTTACAAAGGGCTACAACGCTGTTTTTTTCGAATAGAAAGATATTTTAAACGACAGGAAGAAGAGGGAATAGACTTTACCAATGAAATCGAGGAAGAGTTATTAATTATTAAAGAAGATTACCTTGATGATTCTCAACCTTACTCTGTAGCTTGCAAAGAGATGTTTAAACTGTGGCTACATACCTCTCAGATGAGAGGGGTTTAAACAGTTACCAATCAATAGAGCAATATAGAGTAGCCTTAAGGCGGGATAAATGAATGGAGTCACTTCTAGAACGTTCGAACTTATTACTCAATGAATTAAACATGATTATTTCTCTTGGCCCGAATAAGAGTAGTAAACGATGTTTAGGCAGTTGGGTAATGTGTGATATTGCAATTGAACATGCTCACTCTCTACAAAACTTAATGGAGATTGGTAACTGCACTTCAGCAATATCGCTGTTAAGGCTTCAATTTGATGCTTTAACAAGATCTGTATGGCTACTCTGGGGAGCTTCTGAGAAAAAAGTTGATCGGATCATGCAAGACTTATCTATAAATACGGCTAATGCTGATAATGGCCTACCTTCGCATTGCGAAATGATTAAGCAGATTGATGGCAAAGCACCAGCTGAAGCTACTCGAATGCTAACTGAGTTTAGAGATGTTACTTGGAAAGCTTCAAGCTCTTACGTACACGGTGGAATTCATGCGATGAAACGACACGGTGAAGGCTATCCGTTACAGTTGTTGGAACAAATACTAGTTAATTCAAATGGATTAGTAATGTTATCAGCTGTCCATTTGGCAACAATGACGGGTAACATGCATGTTTTAAATGATATTACCCGTATTCGAGATACATACCGAAATATCCTACCAAAGCTAAATTTTAAATAAGTGCTATATAGAGTCTAATTATCAAGTGACTGAGAATCTCACTTCGAATGACAGATACCAGTGATTATGTAAGCCTATGTTCCAAATAGGGCGCACTTACGTGAGATATATCTTACATTAACGTGCGCCTTGTCAGTTTAACTCCGTATTTTATCTTCTTAAAAACATCAAGCCA
>MDTG01195574.1_pt1 | contig 19311 bp, 12 predicted proteins | sample 811421 | NCBI WGS metagenome assembly MDTG01 (sample SAMN05326645, study PRJNA326480) | marine metagenome | isolation source: seawater | place: Pacific Ocean: South East | collected 2011
GATAAGGTAACGATGAGAGGCGCCGAGTTCATGATGTATGCGCCAATTGATTATCAATTTGATGGTTTTTTAAGCGCTGTTGCTCATGATGAAAATGGCCTAACCAACTTTGAGCTGCACGAACTTTACATCGCTTCCTCTAGATTAGTCCCAAGGTCATATTTTAGGTTTGGACAATTCTTTTTATCCATTGGACGACTCAACCGTTTTCATCAACATGATTGGCCATTTACACGAGCACCTAAAGTTCACCGCACTTTTTTTGACGATGAAGGCGTTTTTGATACTGGTTTTGAGTATAATTACCTTCTTCCTACAGACCGCACTTACAATTTAAATGTAGGCATAACCAGCGGAAACACTTATGGCCATTCTCACACGGCAGGAAGTAAGCCAAAGTTTCCAACACATTATGCCAGGTTTTCAAGCTTCTTTCCCTTTAGTTCAACAAATGGACTTGAGGCAGGACTAAACTATCTTGGCAGGACAGACGCACAAAGTAATCAAATGCAAATTATCGGCATAGATCTTACGGCAAAGTGGAGACAAGCAAGAATAATTAAAAACCTTATTCAATCGGAGTTTTGGTACAGAAGTGAAACTGATGCTAACGAAAATAAAAAAGAGCAAACTGGTATTTACTTTTTTAACGAATATTCCACAGGGCAACAAACAACGGCCGGATACCGGTTAGATGTTTATAAGGACTTAACAAAATTAAACTCAATTACTCAGAAAAAAATAAATAACATAAGCTATGGTGCGACAATTCAAGGCACTTATATATCAAGTGAATTTGCAAAAGTTCGTGCAACTTTATCTCACGAGTTTGATCGAGAAGAAGGAAGAACACTTAAAAAAGACACTAGGTTTGCCTTACAAATATTTTTTATTATAGGGAGTCATCCAGCACATGATTTTTAAAACAATTATACTCATTCTTATTTCTTCAATTTCTCACGCTAAAGTAAATGTCATTACAACAACCACAGATCTCCAGTGGCTTACCAAACAAATTGGTGGAGACAAAGTAAAAGTTGAATCACTTCTCAATGGAACAGAGGATCCTCATTACCTAGATGCTATGCCACACTTTATTTCCAAAGTAGCAAACGCTGATATGTTTTGCCTTATTGGCCTAGACTTGGAAGTCGGTTGGGCACCCAAAATTTTATCAAGGTCAGGAAATAAAAAGGTCCAACCTGGTGGTAAAGGGTATTGTGAAACAGGAAAAACGATAAAAGCGCTAAATATACCAACGGGAAGAATTGATCGATCACAAGGAGATATCCACCCTCAAGGTAACCCCCATTATCACCTAGGACCTAAGGCTCTTTATCAAGGGGGAGAGACTATCTTAAATACTTTAATCAATATTGATACAAAAAACGCCTCATATTATCTAAAAAACTATGAACAGCTAAAAATAAAGCTCGATCAAATTAAATCAAATGTTTCAAAAATCCTTTTGCCTGCAAAAGGTTTAAACTTGATCGAATATCACCGAGAGTTTACTTATTTCTTTAATGAGTTTGGGCTGAATAACACTGGTGCAATTGAAGCAGTGCCAGGGGTTCCTCCCTCAGCAGGAAGACTTGCACGAGTTTCCATTAAAGCAAAGAACTCTAAAGTTGCACTTGCCTTGGCGACAACAACCTCACCATTAAAAATAACAAATAAATTTATGGAAATGAGTCAGGTACCAGTTTCAAGACTTCCCCTTAGTATTGCAGCAAACGGTTATCCCTCTACATACGAGGAGCTTTTAACACATATTGCTAAATCTATTGTGAAAGACGCTAAGAAATATGAGTAATGATTTAGTCCTAGAGTGCCAAAATTTAAGCATTGGCTACACGAGTATCTTAAAAAAAGATTTAAGCTTTAATCTAGCTTCAAAAAAAATTCTTTTGATTAATGGTAAAAATGGATCGGGTAAATCAACTCTAATAAAAACCTTACTAAAAAGAATCTCCCCCATCAGCGGTCATTATGAGTGGAGTGTTTCCGAAAGCTCTATTTCATACCTTCCTCAAATTACAAACCCAAATTCAAGTTTCTCTTATACAGTTAATGAGATACTCGATTTATATTCGACGTCAAAGGAGATACGACAAAGCCTCCCCATCAACCTTAGACAAAAAAAGTGGATTAACTGCAGTGGCGGAGAAAAGCAAAAAACAATGCTTATTACTCGCCTTAACTCTGAAACGAAGGTCCTTATTCTTGATGAACCTTTTAACCATCTGGATGACAAATCAATTGTAGAGTTTATCTCCCTATTAACAAGCTTAGTAAAAGAAAAATACCTTTCAATTATTCTTGTAAGTCATATGAAAGTAGATATTCCAAAAGAGATTCTTAACGTTTTGGAGCTTGATTAATGGAGCTTTTTTTATTTTATAAATTATCTTTTATTGTCGCCACTCTATCCGCAGGATCGCTTTCATTAATTGGAAAACATTTCCTTTCAAGAGGAAACATTTTGGAGATATTTTTACTGTCTCAGCTGGCAATCCTTGGAAACCTTCTATCAAGATTGTTTTTTCACCACGGAGAGACAAGCCTAATAAATATTGGAAGCAGCTACCTTCTTTTTGGTACCGGAAAGTTCCTTTTACACCGCCTCAAGATTTCCAACTTTGAGAAAGGCACATTTATGGTTGGTGGGTATCTTTTTTTGGTCTCTCTACAATATTTGATTATTGGGTATTTCCCAAAACTTGACTCTCACATGAGTATTGGTTTTTTTGGGAACATGGTCACTGCGTCTAGAATTGAGAACATCTTATCTATTGTTATTTTTGTTTTATTCATACTCTTTTATATCTTAGGAAAAACGAAGATAAACAAAAGAACGATCGAGATAAACATTTTAGGTGAAAAAGATAATTCAAAATTTGATCTTTTAATTTTTACTCTTCCTCTAATTTCTTCTTTGTACGGCCTTGGTTTTCTTTACACGATGAGCTTTCTTTTGCTCCCATCGTTAATGATTGGAAAACTTTTTCACTCTGAAAAAGTTGCCTCATTTTACATTGTCTTAATCTCTGTCATCTCATCGATTTTGGGGCTCGCCTTATCTATCTCCTTTGAGCGTTTGAGTACAAGCTCGCTTCAGATTTCCTTACTGACTTTAATTTTATTTATCTGTAATCAGATAAAAAAACTAAATTTAAGAAATTAGTTTCTTAAAAAATATCGCCCATTTTCAACATAATCAGAAAATAAAGAAGATGTGTAGGATCGTAGATAAATTTCCTTTTTCAAATCGCTTGCTGATATACCCAGATTATCCTGGAGAATACTTGCCGCAAAACCTGAGATTTGTGGTGCGGCCATACTTGTTCCCGATTGAACTCCCCACTTTCCATCTGGCATTGTGGAGTTGATCTCATGCCCATCAGCGAGGATATCAACAACGTATTTTCCATAGTTCGATGTTTCTGCCATTACAAGTTCGTCACCAGTGTAGGAGCCTACGGTAATTGTGTTTGGAAGGTTGATTTGTGAAACGAGGGACTTAAAGCCTAGAAGTCTACCTGATAAAAGCTCCTTTTTGTATTCTTCCCATGTTGATGGAAGATTAGAATTTGGTGCGTCGGCTCCTGCAAGAACTCTTCCATCATTGCCTGCCGCAATGACAAAAAGTGTATTGGGAAACCTATTGAATAGCTCTACCCAATGGCCATTTTGCACATCCATATGATCGTTAAAAATTTTAAGGATATTGTTGTGAGCACTTAAAATAAAATCCCTTGAATCTTCAGGCTTAGTTTCCATACTCTTTAAAATATGAGTCATCGCGAACTTATACTGTTCAGCAATTGAGATATTTACCACTCGAGGGTTTGTTTTTTGAAGATAGCTCTCAAGTAGAGGAAAGGAGTCCCCAGTTACCTTTGACCCTACTTTGATGAAGTAGGCATTACTGATTTTTCCAAGGTTTGGTTTAGAATTATCCAGGTAGCTTGCAATAATACCAGCAACATGAGTTGCATGATTGTACTCTCCAAAAAACATCAAAAGCTTTCTTTTTGTTTCATCAAGAGGCTTGTTCATATGAACGTCAAAAACACCATGCTTTGATTCAAATTTCTTTAAGTACTCGTGGGTAAAATCAATGGCACTATCAATCACAGTAATTTCAAAGTCTTTTGCAAAACTATTTACAAAAGAAAAAGAAAGTAAAATTATTAAACAAATTTTCTTTTTCACAAACATCCTCCTGAGATCATTCGTACATACATCAACTCAGAAGAAACTTCTAAAACCTCCAAATAACAGGGCAAATACCTGAATTTTTTTCATATTCCCGTACTTTGAAGACAAATATTTTGAGAGAATAATCCCGAAAAATTCTACACGTTTTGCAATTTTTATCGCTAAGCCAGAGGCATCAGATTGAAACAGAAAAACTACTACCTAATTTTCATTTTATTGATAATTACAAGCTCATTGATCTTTTTAAATTTCAAAAAAACTCCTCGCTCCTCAAGCCACAAGAGAAAAAATCCTAAAGTACAAAAAATTTACAACTCACCCTTTGCCGGAAAAAGTTGTAATCCAAATGAGCAGTCATTTTTCTTTCATGAAAAATCTCAGACATATAATATTTGTAAATCAGACTACCGCACTGATTTTTTTGAGGGGGATGGTAAATACCCTGCAATGCGACCTACGAATATGAGTAGTTCCCACCATTGGGTTTCTGTCCCAAATGTTGTTAAGAATATAAGAACAAAAGATATTGATTGGAGAAGAGACCCCAAAAAAGACAAATGTTTACTAAGGTCTTATGAATTAAAAGATGAACATTTTAACGATAGAGACTACCAAAAAGCTTTCTTTGACAGATCTAGTTTTCACAAGGACTTGTGGAAGCCAGATCACCTGGGTCACAATAGAAACTCCTTGGCATACCATGAAGATAAAGGTAAGGAGCGCTCTCGCTTTCCTCCCCTCATCGGGGAATTAAAAGCAAAAGTTATTTTTTACTTTGATAAAAACTTCAAAGAAGATGTTGAAGAATACCTCGGAAAAAAACTTGATGAGTTTTATAAAGATAGCTTTGTCGCTGAAGAGAAAAAGATAAAAATTGAGGATATCTCAGAAGAAATAATTGCTAGTCTAAAGAGATTCCTCTCAGGGGAAATAAACAAACAAACTTTCATTGAGTCAATGCCCAAGGGAGTTAGGTTTAAAAACCACGTAGATTTTTGGGAACTAATCGAATTTTATGAGAATTACTTTAAAACTCAATCCTTCGGAAGATTAAATTACCAAGTAGACAGAAGCCCAATCCTTGTAGAAATTGACCGAAAAGGGGAAACAGAAAAACATAAAATCACAAAAATGATAATGGCAAAGTTATCAAGTAATGAATTAAATAATTTTGAGGCACAATATGATTTTGCAATTCTCGTTGGGGTTGGAACAACGAAAAGCGAACAAAGAAAACCGACCGGTTTCTCTTTTATAAATGACTATGGGGACAAAGACCCCGTTGAACACCTTGGAACAAACATTACACACTTTACAATGGTTAACTGGCGATTTAACTCGAAAGTCGACAGACAGTATTACGTGCTACCGCATGAGAGTATGCACATGCATGGATTACCCGACCTTTATTACAAAGGGTCTTACAATGATCTCCCCACCTGGAGGATGGCAAGAGGCTATGACCTTATGTATGACAGCGTCGGTTCTGGTTTAAATGGATACACTAAATGGGTATACGGCTGGATTCCCGACTCCCAGGTTGAATGTATTGAATACATGGATTTACCCTTTTGGGACGAAGAAGATAAGTCATCTGAAAGTAGCTCAATCTTCACAATTTCTCACTTAAACTCATTAGAATACTTATTTAACAATAACTCATTAAAGAAACTTATCGTTATTAAGGGAAGGTCAGACAGACATGCCATCATCCTAGAAAGAAGGGGGAGTAGCTGGGGTGATTATGACATTGATTTAACCCGCCCCGGGGAAAACGTCTTTGAAAATGAAGGAGTCCTTATTTATAGCGTCGATAGCATCAGCGTAACAGCTCACCATGTGAACAGACCGGACTACCTAATGAGCGAACCCTTAGAGAAACGTGTGAATCGAACTACTGTACCACTAATGCTAGCAAGATCTGACTGGTCTACCGTGGATAAAAAATTATATTTATATGATCTTAAAGAAGCATTAAATTATATAAAAAGAAACTACCCTCAATACAATCAGGCTTTTGAATATTGCAAGACTTTAGTAGATGCGACACACAACCTAAACGAAAACTTACTAAGACAAAATCCAACGTCAGAGAGCAGAATGTTTTCACTTCTGCAAAGAGAGGATCCACTAAATAAGAAAAGAATAAATTCACCAAGACAAGTTACAGATTGTATTAACAATAGAACTTCTAATATATTTCACAGATTGATCAATATGAAAGATGAATTATATGATCAAGTTTGGAACGAGGCATATTTATTAAGGGGTGAAGCTTTAGAGAATTACCCCATCAGGGCAGAAAACTTAACTAATTTGAATCATTCTGGAAAAACTAGACTAAAGATATGGCGGACAAGAGTTAATCAGACCTCAAGAGACAGTAGCATTAAATTTTTAGACTTCTAATAGAATGTTTATGATTCTACAAAATACATTTTTTTATTTCAAAAAATTACAAATCATTTTCATATATACTAACGATGTATTGAGATAAGACCAAACCCAGTAATGGAGCACTCCACCTGCCTTTTGCTTTTTTTGTGAAGGTACTTTGAGCAATTAAAAGCATCTGAGAATTGTCGAGTCATTCTGATCACTCGGTTGATCCTTGCCTGCCCAGAGTGATGAATTGAATCATCTTCACTTCCACAAAGAATAACTGAATTACCTTTTATAAATTCTAATTTTCTTGTAATTGATGAGTCTTTCATATCGTCTAATTGTTTTCCAATGACACGTTTTGCCCAAAAGTCAGCATGAGCCTCATCCTCATACGAGGATGCAGAACTTTTTAGTTCATCTCTGGAAAAAAACTTACCCATACACTCGTTAAACCTTTTAAAAACTTTTGTATTTTTTAAATGTTTATTAACTTGATGTCCTAGCTCGTGAGCGATCATCAGACTCATTGAATTATAAATATCTAATAGAGTACTTCCCTCCTCCAAGCCTCCTAAATAATCACCTGGACAAAACATCGTTATATCAAACTCTCTATTTTTAATTTTCTCAGAAAAATACATCGCATTTGGATCTGACTTAATCCCTCTGTAACAAAATGATTCATAACGCATTTGAATATTTTCTCGATCTAGATCACTAAGAAATGGAAAATTAAGTTGAACAGATTTATCGGAGCTAGAGAAGACACCTTTTGTAATAGCTAAACTGTGCAAAATATCTTTTAATTTCTTGGATGAAACCCTTCCCTTTAGTTCTTTTTCAACAACTTGCATAAGTTCCGATTTTATTCGATTAAAAACATGATGAGCAACATCTATCTTTGGATCAAGCTCTTGATTTAAATTGTAGTAAAATTCATCAACAAACTGCTCTTCTAAATCATCTTGAAACCATTGAGGTATGCTTGGATCATACTCTATTTGGCCAAGTTGACATTCTATTAAATTGTCATCGATGCAAGCATAAGTATGAAACCTAAATACATCATCATAATTCTTTTCATCTAATTTTGTGACCCCTAGTCTATTAAGGATAAATTTATTTCTTTCATACACAATATGGCCCGATCGATCAGCAGCTCTTTTAAAATATTTATTGGCCCTTGCATGGAAGGTTTCTACAGCTTTACCCTTCTCGCAGATTAGAGAATAAGGGTCTTTGCATATTAAAGATGCCACAGTTTCTTGAGTATCATCATAACTGTTTTCTTTTGGGCCACACACTCCAAAACTATCCGCCAATGAGTTAAAGGAAAAAATAATAATTAGCAGTTTAATGAGTTTCATTTTTAATCCCGGGAATTTTTTAGATGAATACTGCAAAATATCGGCCATGAAAAATCAGTAATTCCGGTACTTTAAATACTAAAGAGTGACGATTATTTATCTACAAAATAATTAAAAGACTAAGGTAGAAGCCACTTAAAGTCGGAGCAATCAGAGGCATTAGGGTCAAATGGGCCTACATATTCACCTATGATTCCAGGAAGAGAGATCGCCTCATCATTTACATTTTTAATACGACGGTCAATGTTATGCACATAGGTATTACCGCTGTACTGAACCTGGTCTTCATAGTTCCAAATTAAATTGTCCAAGTCTGAAACATCTAATCCCGATAACGTGTCAGAGAATTTTTTGTTGCAAAAATTAGTTCTAATTAAGTGATGATTATCTGAATTACTACCAATAAAGCCACCATAAAAATTTAAGCCAACTTGTCCAGGGCCACTTGTTTCGACCATATTTGTTCCATCAAAAGAAAACATTTCGTGATCATCAAGGTATAATCTACCATTTTGCCAGGAAGGACGATCATCAAATTCTCCACCAAGCCAATTATGGGAAAATAAGATTTGAAGGTTTTTTTCTCCTTCTGTTATGCCGCTGGGATAGGCGCCCACACGTATTTTCCCCATGGAATACCTACAATTAAAAATATTATTTATAAAATAAAAATTAGCACCAGCCTCCTCAATATTTCCTCCAGTAGGCATGACAAGGCATCTAGAACCATTAAAGGAATTATTATAAATATTAATTGGAACAGTTGAACCAGTATGAAAATAGATTTCAGTATTTGAATTATGAAACGGGACACCACTCTCACCAAGTGAAAACTTGTCACTATTAATTGTTATATTTTTAAATATAAAAACAGGCCCTACTGAAAGTTCATCTTTTAGTTTCAGTCTAATAGACTGAGCTGCATTTCGAATATGATTATGGTGCCATTTGCAATTTTGACATAAGCCACCGGGCTCTAGAGCATCATCAATGACATTAATAATTAAATTATGATGAACACCTAAATTATTATCAATATAATTTGTGTCCGTATTGTATGTTTGTATACCGTTCGCTACACCGTAAATAAAATTATTATTTATCGTTATATTTTCTCCTGCATTTAAAAGATACACTCCATGTGCATCAGACAGGATCTCTTTAATTAATAGAAAGTTTCTGAAATGCCCCTCTGATTGAGGGTCAGTTGTTAAAGAAAAGTTATTTGTTATTTGATTTCCTGATATCAAAAGGTTTGAAGGTGAGTGATAGGTGCCATTTCGAAAAGACCCATTAACATAAATGTTTCTATAACCACCTTTAAATATATTTCCCAGGATTTTTATATTATGTGAATTTCTATATATATAGGTATTGTATCGGCCATTTTTTATAGAGAGGTTTTGAATAACTAAATTACTAGAGTCCCTAATAAAAACACTATAACCAAGCGATGCGCTTATAAAATTCGTTGGGTTTTCTTCCCCATCAAGCGCCCTGAAGTAAATTGTCGATGCCCCATCACCCGATGGATCTTCATCTGCATATAAGTCCTTATGTATGTAGTAAATAGCCTCGATCCCCTCAAAACTTAAATCGACATAATCCATCACAGAGCTACCAATGTAGCGAAGCCCTTCCGCATCACTCATCATAATACTGAGCATATGATTTTTAAATTTATCACGACCTAAAGAAGTTAGCCCTGAGATGGCAGCATTACTTTTCATATCGTCAGTTACTTTATAGTCAGGAAGGCCATCTTCATCGCCATCGTTTGGCAAAACTCCTGACAACAAATCAGTTATTTCAAGTACCTCTCTAAAGCTATATTGACCCACAACATTTACTGGAGTGATAATTTTATCTTTATAGTGCAGATGATAGTTTTGAGCGAGTTCATTTGAAATTTCTTTTTTATAAATGTCACATTCCAAACCTTCGGGACAATCTTCAGGCGCTAGCTTTTCCCAACTATCTAAGGGCGCCTTCGATAAAATTACTGTCTCCTCTCTACTTTCGCCAAAAATAGTAGTTTTGTTTTTTTCCCCATAAGCAAAGTCTAATACCTCCAGATACACACCGCTTGCAACTCTTATTAGTGAGCAATTCACTGAGGATATTACATCCATAGCTTTATTAATTGTTTTAAAGGATGTTGCTCGAGTCAGTCCATCATTTATATCACTTCCGCTTTTTTGATCCACATAAAAAGTTTCATCAAACTCAACACAGTCACCGGGTAAAACAGGTATCAAATAACGATCATCTACTTTAAAAGTATTTTTCCAGTAATCAAAGCCAAGATCAATATTACTGTCACCAGTGACTTTCTTTATCAATCTCTTCGGGCCTTCAAATTCGTCGTCATAATTCTCTGTAAGCTTCGTGTCCTCTTGTGATGTCTCAGTTTTTTCCCCTGAGGAGCCACTCCCTCCAAACTTACAAGAGTTAAATATTCCGAGATAAAATATAAGAATAATCAGTCTAATACTTATAGTTGGTGTCTCCTAAACGATTGACTCGAGTGCTTACGTCATTAGTTATTCTATATCTATTCGACTTAAACTCTCTTTTATTTATAACTGATAAATAATTAAAAACTCGAAAAAATAAAAAAAGAATTTCAAATAAAAATTGTTTACTGATTAAACAAAAAAAAGGAGGGGATATATCCCCTCCTTAAAAAGATCTATTTCTACTGAGCTATCCAGCCCAAGTTATTACATCCCGCTTGTCCATTGGTAAACGGACCTATGTGATCACCGAGCACCCCCGGTAAAGACGTAGCGTTTCCATTCTCATCTGTAATAGACCTAGAAATGACGTGGTGATAATCAACGCCACTGTACGTGGTAATGTCTACATAGTTCCAAGATAAGTTAGCAGGATTAGACACTTCTAACCCCTGTCCAGAAAGTGTGCTCGTTTGGTTTTGGCAAAAGTCTTTTCTATTAAGAAAATTTGTATGCGCCCTTGAGTTCATATCTTCACCGAAATAACTAACTGGTCTTTCACCACTAGCAGACGTTTCATGGTTACCTGTTCCATCAAATGTCATCATATCGAAATGATCAAGATGAAGTTTTCCATTTATCCAAAACGGTCGACTGTCGTAAGTACCACCATACCAATTATGAGACTGTAAAATCTGATCGTTTTTTTCAGTGGTGTTCCCTCTTCCTGATGGTAAGGCTCCTTCTCTAATTTTTCCAAATGAGTAACGGCAATCAAAAATATTATTTATCATGTAAAAGTTTTTACCCGCTTCAGCAAGATGACCACCAGTAGGAGGATTATAGCACCGAGACCCATGGAAAAGATTATTATAAACATATATAGGTATATTTGTTCCGGTATGAAAAAACAGCTCCGTGCCTGCGTTTAAGAACTCATTCCCCCCATAACCCTCATGCGAATACTTTGCGTTGTTGTAAGTAACATTGTTATAAATGTATACAGGCCCTACTGATCTACTATCGTTAAGTTTAAGCCTTATTGATTGCGCAGCATTTCTCACATGATTACTGTGCCACCGACAACCCTTACAATAGCCTCCAATCTCTAGTCCGTCGTCAAGTACATTTATCAATAAGTTATTTCTAACAACTAGATTTTCATCAGTATATGAGACAAGATCATTCCAGTTTTGAATACCGTTACCAACCTTGTAAATAAAGTTATTAGCTAATTCAATGTCGGCTCCATAATTCAACAGATAAATCCCATGAGCGTCAGTATGAATTTCTTTAATCAAGAAAAAGTTTCTGTAATGACCCGGTTGTTGAGGATCGAAAACCGCAGCATAATTGTTTGTTATTTGATTACCCTTAACCAGTATATTCGTAGGTCTTCCATTAGAGTTACCAAATGCATATACATTTCTGTACCCACCTTTAATGATATTTCCCAAGACTTTAATATTGTTGGAGTTTCTGTAAATTAATACATTGTATCTTCCATTTAATAATGTGAGGTTTTGTACGACGATGTTCTCAGCGTCTCTTATGTAAGCTGTGTATCCTAGTTGCATACTAATGTGATCACCAGGGTTAGGCTCACCATCTAGTGCTCTGATATATATAGTGGACTTACCAACACCATTAACACTATCCTCATTCGCTGTTTGCTCTTGGTGCACATAATAAATCGCTCTAAGACCACTAAATGATAGGTCGCCTTTATTAAGTACAGCACTATTGGCGTATTTCAACCCATTGGCATTATTCATCATTGTATGAAGAACATGGTCTTTGAAATTTTCTCTACCAGTAACTGAAAGAGCGTCTGTTGATCTTAGGTCATCTGCTATTTTTATATCTGGATATCCATCACTATCACCGTCTGCAGGAAGCGTATTTGAAACCAAATCGGAAGCTACGATTTTTTCCCTAAAGCTATATTGGGCAATTGTTTGGATAGGAACTAATATTTGGTCTTTATAGCTTATGTGAGTGTTCGCAGGGTAATGATTATCAAAATCTTTTTTATAAATGTCGCACTCTTTACCTTCCGGACACTCTTCAGGCGTTAGCCTAATAAACCCTTGGACAGGACTTTTAGAATTCACAATTGTAGTTGCTCTATCCTCTCCAAAAATAGTAGTCCTATTTTTATTACTATAATTAAAATCCATTATTTCAAAGTATTCCCCTGGATAAACACGAATCAATGTGCACAGGGTATTTGAAAGTGTTTCCATTGCCTTGGTAATTGTCTTAAATTTTGAGTTAACCGTGAGACCATCATTATTATCATCACTCCCATCAGGACCGACATAAAAAGTCTCATCAAAAGAGGAACATCCATCAGGCAGCTCAGGGGTAGCGAACTGTTGGTCTATGTTATAAATGCCATTCCAATACTGAAAACCTAAATCAACATTAGCATCATCGGTTACTGTTGGAGGCAATACATCAAGGGGTGGGCACTGAATTAAATCACACTCATATAGTTGAGATATAATACTTTCTAAGCTAAAAAACGCCATACCATCATAGACTAAGTTCATGAAAACCCTGGCTAAATCATTTGGAAATGCAGGATTTAGTCTTTTTGGGTGAAATATAGGATTTGAAGCAGTACCACCAGACAAATGCTTAATGTTAAATTGAGCGGTGCTAACACTATTTCTAATGACCCTAGATCTTTGGTTTAATTTCGTTCTACTGTGCTCTCTCAAGTAGTTAGATAGCGCTGCTCTACATCCAGCGTCAGAGTCTAAGTTGTTTTTACAGTCTCCAATTACCCGAGTACCACCTGCACCATCGGAAACACTTTCAGTGTTGTCAATGCCAACCATAGCGTCAAAATAATTTGCTCTTTCCTCTGACCATCCTGTGTCGTACGGCATGAGCATACGAAAAGAATTACCATTTTCTAACAAAGAGTGACCAAAGTTTTGGTTTTGAGATACATTTCTAAGTATTAATAGCCTAGAAATGATCTCGGGGACGCTCATCGAATTATAATTTAGAGCAGTGCCGTATAAATTCTCACAAGAAATAACCTTTGCATCACCTTTACACAGATTAGTAAGCCCTTGTTCAGTATTGATGATAGTGGAAGAACTACACCCTGGGAATGCTTCCTCTCTACTACCATAAATTATATTACTAGTGGCAGTTTGTAATTGTTGAGATCCAAACTGTTCTGGTTGAAATTCGTTATGAAGGTAGCAACGACCTGGAGACCCCCCCGTAGCTGCGTCAAGTTGACTCTCGTCAAATAATAATTGAATTCTATCTCTCGATCCAGCAGCGGTTGGTTCAATAACAAAATACAATGAGCTTATATTTCCTGTAGTAGGATCGTAGTCTGTGACGGCTTCACCTTTTACAATTAAGTCGTTTTGATCCATGTCCGAGGAATTATCAATCTTTGTATCCTCAAAATGAAATGAAAATTTCGAATGGTCTGCCGCTCCAAATGATGTGGATGTGGACGCTAGCATTGCAATAATTAAAAAAGAATAATTTAAAATTTTCATACTGATTACCTTATTACGTTTTTAGAAACGACATTTTCACCGCTTCTTATTGTGACTTCATAAGTTTTGACGTTTAAAACTGGTATTGATGTTAATTCTAATATTTCGTCTTTACTGAGAACTACCACTTGATCGCTTCCAGCTTTTATTTCTACAGAGGTAAAATCTTCAATACCTCCGAGAATTTCAGAGACCGCCAATTGTTTACGGACATTTAAGTCGATAGTACCAGAGTAAACACCATTTTTTATTTTACCTTTGCCTAAGGCACCGGATTGTTTATCATCCGAGGAAAATTTCAAGCAGGAAGTAAGTAGTATTATTAGTAAGGAAGTATGAAGAAGCATTCTCATACTATTGGTAAGTAATTTAAAATCAATTTTCCTTAACATTTTGACACTCCTCGCGAACGCGTAGTCATTAAATTATTCTTTTTAATAATGCAATGATAATTAAAGACATCATTAAGCGAATGAAATCATTGGATTTCCACTTTCAAACAATTGAAACCTTTGAGAACGCTCAACCGGTACATAAGATGAGAATATTGAACTTGTGGTCCATTAAAAAAACAATAAAAACATAGGCTTATTTACACTCAATAATAATACTAGATATTCAAAAATAATTATTATTTTGAATTCAAAAACAAAAAATATGGTATTCGACAAAATAAGAAGGCAACACAATATCATTTGCGAAAAAAATAAAATTAAACTCATCTTAAATTTTCGCTTTGACTGATAAAAAACCTATCTAATTAATACTGCGTATCTCTATGGTTATTCAAAAAAGGTTTATATGCTTAGACTGAAAAAGAATCTTTAAATAAGTTTAATTTAGAATTACTTATACTAGATAATATTTCCAATCAACAATCCGAAAAGGCTATCAACAGGAAATTACAATATGGACTTACACCAAAATAACAACTCTGACCCAAGGTTTGATGACCACTATTACAAAAACCAAAGACATTCTAGATTAAATTGGGAGTCAAAAGACGTGAAAAGATTAGTTTTTCGCCAACTCTCAAGCTCACTCGTTTGCCTTGGATCTTATCATATCTGTTCAAGTTACTTTGAAATTAATCCTTATCTTAGCCTGATAATATAAATTGGATGTTCTTTAGTTATTATCTCTAAAACAACGTCTTTGATTACTGACGCTATAAATAAAATAGAGGAGCATATAAATGACACCAATAAAGATAAAATTAAGGATTTTCAATTGAGAGAAAATGATTTCTTTAAAAACATGGAGTCGCCATTAAACAATTTGAACAAAAGAATATCCCACTCAAAGAGTGAAGATACAGATAGCGAGTTTAAGGTTATAGATGGAGGCAAAAAAGCAGCATAAAGATTTTTTCACAAAAAAATCAAATATTATTTTCACACATAACTAAATTTTCAAACTTTTCAATTTGTGCTTGCGTTCCCTTTGAGTACAATAGATTAATTAGCTCAACTCTCTCATTATAAAGGTGATATCGAAGTAGTTCGTTAGTTTTCTGATTAAGCTCTTCTTTAATTGCATTAATCAATCTAGTATTATTCCAATCAACATAACCTTTTTCCTTTAAAGTTTTTTCATGTTGATCTATTAAGTATTTTGAGCTTTGATGAAACTCACCTAAAGCTTTAGATTCATCAGAAAAATTTATTACATACCTTTCAAAGTTTTTGTTAAATATATCTCTAACAAAAATGGGAACTTCGTCTTTGAGATTATCTAAAGGTTCTAACTTCTCGATGATTTTCTGCGTATTTGTGATTAAGTCCTCGAACAGCTCGCTATTTAAAAGGTGAGGTTCTTTTAACTTTGAGCAGGTTAAAGAAAGATAATTTTTGTCTGGAGTTACGTCTGCATAATCGTAGGACAATCTTTGAAACCAATTTTTTTTGACTTCATACGGCCCTTTCTTGAATATTCTTTTTATGTAATCTATGCTCGAAAGATTACCTCGACGCCTATTTAAATGGTCTTTTTCACTGATCATTTCATGTGCATCCGCTAGACTTATTTCAGGGTTTTCCTTAATTAATTTGGTTATGGACATTCCATAGCTACTCACTGGCACACAGCTGCCAAAAAAGCAATTCCTCTCTCCTTTGGACGGAGATCTAAAATCACTGGCAGCGGCAGAGCATGAATTTTTCCTGGAGTGTGACAATAAGTGAATTGCTCCGGAGAAACAAAATGGAGCGATAGTCTTTATTCCCCTATCTTTTGGAAGGTTATCATTTATCGCTTCCACCACATCTTCAATTTCTGCTCTTTCTGATCCTAATAATATTTCAGTTTCATTGTAATCTAATTCATTTGTTGTTGGCGCACCATGGCCGTACAAAAGAAGATTAACAGAGTCACCCGGCGCAGTTTTACTTGTAACTTTTCTCATTAGTTTTTCAACCTGATCTAGCTCGTCCAAATAGAAGTAGCTAAGACTTGAGTTTTTCCCGTTTATAAAGTGCATTTTAAAAGGCGCTGCTATAATTACTTCTTCGCCTCTACTCTCGGCAGCACGAGTTAAGTTTAATGTCGATTGCCCAAAATCTCGCTCTTCCCATTCTGTTGGCATTGCCCCAAGAATCACCACCGTAATTTCTTTGGAAAAACATAGTTTTGAAGAAAACGTAAGAATGAGAAACAGTAATAAAAATTTGTCCATAAAATGCCCCTGTTTTCTGAATGAGGAGCAAATAAGGGGCCAACAAACCTTTAGGTTTTCAAGATCTTACAAAGAGGTAATACTCAATGACTGTTTATAAATTAGCCACAAACTTATGAAAAAAATATGACAAAAAGAGACTTCATCCACAATAAAAGTCCCTGGTCTTAAAATCTCATTTAGCTGAAGCAGAGGGGCATGAAAACTGTGTGCGTTTTTTACTATCAAAGGGTGCAAACCTAAATCTTACTGACAGATAGGGGGCAAAAGCTGCTGCTGACGTAAAAAGTGCAGGCCATAAGAATATTGTTAATCTTTTAGATTCTTATAATCAAGAAAGGAAAGTTATAAATTAAAAAGTTTTGCTAGAATAGAGACATATGAAAGTTTCTATGAAAAAACTTAGACTTTATGGAGTTGAACACTCACCTTGGGTTTTAGGTGTTTGGTATTCACTAAGGTACCTGGGTTTCAACACTAGTTTATCCTCATTACCCATTAGCGCGAAATGGGTTAAAAATAATGGAATAACTTTTCCAGTGTTAAATATCGATGATAAGAAAATCATTTCCGACTCATTTAATATTTACCAATTTTTATCTACAGAGAATCATTCATTACCATACCCAAACACCTCCATGGACTTTCAAAATGGGCTAGAAAAACTATTTTTGACGTACTCTCCAAAACGAGCTTCTTTCGGGAAAGATCTTTCCTTTTTTAAAGGGTGGATGAGTATGAATGAATATCCTCAAAGCCTTGCAGGTAGTTTTGCTCGGGGCTTTTTATTTTTTTATTATTATTCTTTGATAAAGATCGCTCTGGTGGCCATGTTTTTAAAAAACAAGCACTTTACATCATTGAAAAGAATTCAGAAAATTTTATTAAACTATGATGAAAAATTAAAAGAATCAAAATGGATCGGAGGTGAGCAACTAAGTTATTTAGATTTTGCTCTTTTCGGCCATATTGAATGCATGTGTTCAGGGCCAACAGACGAATTAATTCCAATCATAAAAAAATATTCAAACTTAGTTTCATGGATCGATAGAATGATCCAATTAAATGACGGTATGAGGCCACTTTTTTCAAGAAAAATATCTGAAAATAATTTTTCGCTAGATAGAACTTTAGCGAATGAAGTTACCTTTTGTAGCTCTATTATCTTTTGGGCGTCTATTTTTCCTATCACATTATTCCTAATTATTTTGCTATTTGTCTGCAGAAAAAACGGAAATCACTTTTCAGGTGCTCGACTATAATGAAGCAGTAATTAGACTTAGATTTCAGAACAGGTTAAAATAATCTTCTCACCATGGAGGGGACTCTCATGAATATTTTTATTATTCTTAGTATTTTATTTTCACTGTCAGTAAATGCAAAAGATAGCAATACCAGAGAATTAAACTTTAAAAATTTAAATAGCTGTTTCAAGGGTGTTCATTTTGATAATGATTGGATGGTCGTTGGAAAAAGCTCAAACACTTTACTTATTAAAAACATGAAACACCAAAAGGTTGAAACAATTGAGGTTGAAAACGGGTTTCGTGATTTTATTATAAATGAAAATACTCTATACATTTTACGACGCGAAAAGATTGATATTTATAACTTGGATAGTGGTGTTTTTACTACTGGTATTGATTTAATAAACTCTGAAAGAAGCTGGCCTGAATCTTTATTTATTAAAAATAATCTTATGTATGTATCAAGTGATAAGGATGGAGTAAAAATCTTTAACTTAGCCTCACGCCAAATGATTAGAACAATTAAGCCAGTTGGAAATGTGAATAATGTATTTCTCCAAGACGGGATGGGCTATATTTATGCCGATACAGCAGGTGTTTCAGGTGGAATGATATTATCGGCGGTATATATTTTTAACCCATCGACGAACGAGATAACTCATCGAACATTTATTAATGGTGCGCCAAGTGGTGGTCTTTATGTTGATAAAAAGAATGTTTTTCTTGGTGAGATCTTTTATTGGCAACTGAAAAAAAGAAAAGTGCACAGAAAAAAATATATTGGTAGATATAAAAGCGTCTATTTGCCCAGACCCCAATATGCAAAGGGTCGAGCCTTCAGAGATCAGGATAATTTGTATTTTTGTAACTCCAAACCAAGTGTCATTAAAAGAGAGGACATCGAAAGGTAGGCTTCAGGGTCCTTAGGTAGCTAATATTATTAAAATTTTTACTGGTTAGACGTTACAAATGTAATTTGATAAATCCATCTCCAATAACGGAGAATTAGCATATGTACTTAGTAAGAAGACATGTATTTATAACTATCGCGTTTCTTTTATTTACCAATATTTCAAATAGCTTTGATGTATCTGACAATTCAACTTTTGGAGGATTAACTCTTAAGGGAGCCTCAGTGGAACTTAGCGAGACCTGCCTTGATGAATATGTTGCCAGAAATATTTACCTTAAAAAGTTTATTCTTTACGCCCCACCTATAACTGTCCTCTCCTTGTCTGTAGGTTCTTATGCTTACTTTATGGGACTGACAGGTCTTTTAACCCTTGCACCTTCAGAGCTTCTTTTTGTCACAGGTTTTGGACTTTTGTATGTTGCCACTCCTGTAATTCTTGGGACGGCCGTCACTTTAGAAGTTCGTAATTCTATTGAGTATTTTAGGAATCGCTCAGTGGTTAGGCTCCTTGA
>MDTG01280827.1_pt1 | contig 19311 bp, 19 predicted proteins | sample 811421 | NCBI WGS metagenome assembly MDTG01 (sample SAMN05326645, study PRJNA326480) | marine metagenome | isolation source: seawater | place: Pacific Ocean: South East | collected 2011
ATCGTCTTTGTCCAGCGCCTCCGAAGCGGCGCGTTTTCTTGCCATTTGCCCGAGTCGCGAATCGATTTCCAGCTTTCGTTTGCGCAAGCGTTGCTGCTCTGCAAACGCGCCCTCCGGATCTGATTCGAAACGACGGGTGGCCTCTGCAATTGCCGCCTCCAATGCTGGCCTTTCGACCAGCAGGGCAACGGCTTCGGCCAGATCCTCTCGCGCCTCGTCCGGATCGGAGCCTTCCAACAGGAAGGAGAAACGGGTGTTATCCGGTGCAGGCGGCAGGCTGTCTTGGCCCGATATGGGCAAATTTGCGGCGGCTTCAAGCTCTTGTGGATGATCAAGCAGAAAATTGACGGGCTGCGCTAATTGGGCATCACCCTTGGCCAGTCCCAGAAGGGCATCGGCGTGGCGGTGAATCTCGCGCGGATGCCTCGCCAATCCGTTGAGCACGGCTGCGGTCAGCATGTCGCGAAAGGCGCCGGTCGTCGCCTTGCGCAGCCGCTGTGTCACATGCGGCGGAGTGCGCTGTGGGGCGTTGCGATCGAACGGGCGATTGCCGCGGGAACTGTTGCCCTGGCGAAAATCATTCCGGTTTGGGAAGTCCCTGGGCGGATAAGCGAACGCACCGTAACGATCCAGCAGTTCGCGCCGGTAAAGCGAACGAATATCGGGATGCTGGATGGTATCGGTGTGTTCCAGCAACCTTGCCTTCAGGCCAGCCTTGTCTTCCGGAGAGGCGAGGGGGGCGGCATCGCGTTCGTGCTGCCAGAGAAGATCCAGCAGCGATTTTTGCTCGCCCAGAACCTTGTCCATACCCTTGCGCCCGTCGCGCTTGATCAGATCGTCCGGGTCAAGCCCTGCAGGCAATTGCACGACTTGCAGCGAATGGCCGGGACGTAGCAGAGGCAGGGCGCGTTCGGCGGCGCGCATCGCGGCGCGCGTGCCCGCCTTGTCACCATCGAAGCACAGCACCGGTTTGTCTGCCATGCGCCAGAGCAGTTCGATCTGCTGCTCGGTCAGCGCCGTGCCCATCGGGGCGACGGCGTCCTCGATTCCTGCGGCGGCCAGGGCGATCACGTCCATGTAGCCTTCGGCCACGATCACACGCTCGGTCTTGCGACTGGCGGTGGCGGCGCGGTGCAGGTTGTAAAGCGTGCGGCCCTTGTCGAACAACGGCGTATCCGGGCTGTTGAGATATTTCGCAACGCCATCCCGATCTTGCAGGATACGCCCGCCGAACGCGATCACGCGCTCCCGCGCATCCTGAATGGGCAGCATCACGCGGCCACGGAAGCGTGAATAGGGCACCTTGTCCTCAACCTCGATCAGCAGCCCCGCTTCGATCAGCAGCCGCTCGTCGAACTTCTCCAGTGCTTTCTTGATCGCCTGCTTGTCGTCAGGCGCCCAGCCGAAGCCGAAGCGGCGGATTGTATGTTCGTTCAGCCCGCGCCGCTCCAGATAGGCGCGCGCCTCTGCCCCGGCGGGGGAGGCGAGTTGCGCGGCGAACCAATCCTGCGCCGCCGCCATCACATCGTGCAATGTGGCGCGCTGCTCTGCCCGCTGCGCCGCTTGCGGATCGGGTGCGGGCACTTCCATGCCCGCTTCGGAAGCCAGTTCCTTCACCGCATCCATGAACGGCAGGCCGTGCTGCTCCATCATCCAGTCGATCGCGCCGCCGTGCTGCTGGCAGCCGAAGCAATGGTAGAACCCCTTCTGATCGTTGACGTAAAAGCTGGGCGTGTTCTCCGAATGGAACGGGCAGCACGCTTTCCACTCCCGCCCGGCGCGTTGCAGCTTGACCGTTCGCTGGATCAGCGTGGACAGCGTGATCCTGCCTTTCAGTTCATCCAGCCATTGGGGTGAGAGCGCCATGTCCTATCAATGCGACTGGCGGCTCCCAAGTTCAACCGCCTTGGTCAGCCCGCTGTGGATGTATCGGTGGATGGCATCCTCCCGTCGCACACATTCGGCGCGGTCTCGCTCGCCGCGGGATATGGGCCGGGTCCGCTGGCGGCCGTGTAGTTGGCGAACACCTCGTAGGCATCGGCGGGGCCGGCCGGGGGCAGGGTGCTCTGCCAGTAGAAGGTGATCGGCTCCCCCTGGCCCCACTGGTCGCCGCCTTCGCCCTCTTCCACGGTCCAGGCGATGCCCTGTTCATGGCAAGTGGCAACGAACAGCATCGGCTCGCCAATCGCAGCCTCGGCTTCCCCGCGCGAGTAGCCCAGCGTGCCGGTGAAGCCGTGGCTCGGCATGGTCATGCGGAATGCCTCGGTCGTCTCCACATCGCTGGCATCGGCCCCGTTACCGCTGCCGGTGGTGGGATCGTTGTCTTCTCCGGGATAGACGATGTGAACGTAGGTGTAGATCGTGCCTTCGGGAGCGGTTGCCGGATCGCATTCCTCCATCCCGGCCGGGCAGGCGACGTAGGAAGTGATGTCGGCAAAGGCGCCTGTCTCGTTCGCAAGTCGCGCCTTTACCTCAGGCCCCTGCGGACCGACGATCTTCGCGCCCAGCTCCAGATCGGCGAAGTCGCCAGTGTCCAACGCTGTGGCGGCGATTTCCGTCTCTTCGCTCTCGGCCACGGGCACATCGTCTTCCGGCTCGGTTTCGCCGGAGCAGGCGGCAAGGGCGCTGCTGGTGAGCAGCATGAGGGAAAGGGCAACAGGACTCTTCATCGCTCGAAACTCCATATCAGGCGGCGCAGCTGCGCACGCAGGGTATGACCCTTAAAACCCACGTTTCGGGGTGAAAGTTCCGGCGATTTCAAAGCTTAATGGTTAACGCGCTGGTAGTATTTAGCTGAGCGATTCCTTTACCCAGCCGCTGGCCCGGCCCATGTCGAGCTGGGTGCCGTGACGGGCTTTCAGTTCGCCCATCACCTTGCCCATGTCCTTCATGCCGCTGGCGGCGGTCTCGGCCTTGATCGCCTCGATCGCGGCCTTTGTTTCGGCCTCGCTCATCTGCTGCGGAAGGAATTCCTCGATCACCGTCAGTTCGCCCTTTTCCTGCTCGGCAAGTTCGGTGCGGCCACCGTCTTCGTACATCTGGATCGATTCGCGACGCTGCTTGGCCATCTTCTGCAGCACGTCGATCACCAGCGCATCGTCATCGGCAACGTCGCCCTTGGTGCGCTGTTCGATATCCCGATCCTTGATCTTGGCAGAGATCAGGCGCAGCGCGGCGGTGCGCTCCTTGTCCTTGGCCTTCATGGCAGTGACGGTTTCGGCCTTGATGGTATCGCGGATCATCGGGTTCTCTTGAAAAAAAGATTGGAGTTTCGAGGCCCCATGTAGGGCCGGGAAAAATAAAGCCAACCCTCGCGCTTGACGCATGCCCGACTGGCCACTAGCGGCTGGGACTTAGCACACATTGTCGGTCCACTGATTCACGGGAGCCACCATGGCCTTTCTCGCCTCTTCGTCTGCGCAACCAAAGGGGGCGACAGGAGTCCTCGTCCTGGCCGATGGAACAATCGTTTGGGGCAAGGGCTTCGGCGCCACCGGCAGCGCGGTGGGAGAGGTCTGCTTCAACACTGCGATGACAGGTTATCAGGAAGTGTTGACCGATCCCAGCTACGCGGCGCAGATCGTCACTTTCACTTTCCCCCACATCGGCAACGTGGGCACCAACGATGAAGATTTCGAAAGCCGCGTGGAAGGTGCGGTGGGTTGCATCGTGCGCGAGGAAGTGACGCGCCAGTCCAACTTCCGCTCTGAAGGCGAGTTCGTGGAATGGCTGGCGAAAATGGGCAAGATCGGCCTCGCCGGCGTGGATACCCGCGCGCTGACCCGCCGCATCCGGCTGTCGGGCGCGCCAAACGCGGTGATCGCGCACGATCCCAAGGGCAATTTCGATCTGGATGCGCTGCTGCAACGCGCGCAGGAATGGCCGGGGCTGGAAGGCATGGACCTCGCCCAGCGCGTGTCGAGAGAGCATCAGGAAAGCTGGGAAGGCGGCTATTGGCGGCTGGGGCAGGGCTATGGCCGCGCTGCCCGCGATGCAAAGCCGCACGTTGTGGCAATGGATTTCGGTTCCAAGGACAACATCTTCCGCAACCTCGTGAAAGCGGGCGCGCGGGTCACAGTGGTTCCGGCGCGCACCTCTCTTGAGGAAATCATGGCGCTGAAGCCCGACGGCGTGTTCCTCTCTAACGGCCCCGGCGATCCGGCGGCGACGGGGGAATACGCAGTGCCGGTGATCAAGGCGCTGCTGGATGCGGACATGCCGCTGTTCGGCATCTGCCTTGGCCACCAGATGCTGGCGCTGGCGGCGGGCGCGAAGACGGTGAAGATGCACCAGGGCCACCGCGGCGCGAACCACCCGGTGCAGCGCGTGGGCGAAAGCTGGGGCGAAACCCGCGACCTCGTGGAAATCACCTCGATGAACCACGGCTTCGCAGTGGATGGCGACACCCTGCCGGATGGCGTGGAGCAGACGCACGTCTCACTGTTCGACGGCAGCAATTGCGGCATTGCGATCAGCGGCAAGCGGGCGTTCGGGGTGCAGTATCACCCCGAGGCATCGCCGGGGCCGCAGGACAGCTTCTACCTGTTCGAGAAGTTCGTGGGGATGTTGGGGTGAGGTCGCGACTTTCCCCGATTGCCGATGCCATTCTCGGACCATTCGTTAGGCGCAAGCTGCGCGAGCCGATAAAGACCTCGGCAGGAAAACTTACCCGCGAGCAACTGGACGCAATTGCAGACGAGTGCGATGCGCCTCGAGAGAACCTGCAGATAGATGGCAGTGATCTGCTCATCTTGCCAAGCGACGACATCATGATCACCGGGCGTCTCCTCAAGGCGCTTCAAGCAACTGGCCAGACTACAATGAGCGAAGTTACGAGCCATAAGCATCGGACACCGGAAATTCGATAATGCCCAAACGCACTGACATCTCTTCCATCCTCGTCATTGGCGCTGGTCCGATCATCATCGGGCAGGCCTGCGAGTTCGACTATTCCGGCACCCAGGCGATCAAGGCGCTGAAGGAAGACGGCTACCGCGTCATTCTGGTCAATTCCAACCCGGCCACCATCATGACCGACCCGGAATTCGCCGATGCGACCTATATCGAGCCGATCACGCCGGAAATCGTCGCCAAGATCATCGCCAAGGAAAAGCCCGACGCGGTGCTGCCCACGATGGGCGGGCAGACGGCGCTGAACTGCGCTCTGAAGCTTGAGGAGATGGGCGTCCTCAAGGAACACGGCGTGGAGATGATCGGTGCCCGCGCCGATGCCATCGACAAGGCGGAGAACCGCCAGCGCTTCCGCGAAGCGATGGACAAGATCGGCCTCGAGAGTGCGCGCAGCGGCGTGGCGCACACCATTGCCGAGGCTTACGAAGTGCTGGAGCGCACTGGTCTGCCTTCCATCATCCGACCCAGCTTTACTCTTGGCGGCACCGGCGGCGGCGTGGCCTACAACAAGGCCGAGTTCGAACGGATCGTTAAGAACGGCCTCGACGCCAGCCCGACGACAGAGGTGCTGATCGAGGAAAGCCTGCTCGGCTGGAAAGAATACGAGATGGAGGTTGTTCGCGACAAGAACGACAACGCCATCATCATCTGTGCCATCGAGAACGTCGATCCGATGGGTGTGCACACCGGCGATTCCATCACCGTCGCCCCGGCGCTGACGCTGACGGACAAGGAATACCAGATCATGCGCACCGCCAGCATCGAGGTGCTGCGCGAGATCGGCGTGGAGACGGGCGGCTCCAACGTGCAGTTCGCGGTCAATCCCAACGATGGCCGTCTGATCGTGATCGAGATGAACCCGCGCGTCTCGCGCTCCTCCGCGCTGGCATCGAAGGCCACCGGCTTCCCCATCGCCCGCGTCGCGGCGAAGCTGGCCGTTGGCTACACGCTGGACGAAGTGACCAACGAGATCACGGGCGCAACGCCCGCCAGTTTCGAGCCCACCATCGACTACGTCGTCACCAAGATCCCGCGCTTCACCTTCGAGAAGTTCAAGGGCGCGGAGCCGCTGCTGTCCACCGCGATGAAGTCCGTCGGCGAAGTCATGGCCATCGGGCGCAACATCAAGGAATCGATGCAGAAGGCGCTGCGCGGTCTCGAGACCGGGCTGGACGGGTTCAACCGCGTGCCCGAACTGGAAGGCAAGAGCCGCGACATCATCACCGCCGCGCTGTCCAAGGCGACGCCGGACCGCATCCTTAATATCGCACAGGCCTTCCGTGAAGGCTTCACGGTGGAGGAGGTGCAGGAGATCACCTTCTACGATCCGTGGTTCCTGCGGCATATCGAGGAGATCATCTACGAAGAGAAGATGATCGGCGCAGAGGGCCTGCCCAACAACGCTGCCGAACTGCGCCGCCTGAAAGCCATGGGCTTTTCCGACAAGCGGTTGGCGACGCTCGCCGTGCGATCCGTGGGCGTTGCGGGCGGCCTCGGCGAGACGCAGGCCAAGCGTTCCGGCCTGCTGCACGATGCCCTGCGCGCCATGGCGGGCGCCACCAGCGAGGACGAAGTGCGCAAGCTGCGCCAGAAGCTGGGCGTGCTGCCGGTCTACAAGCGCATCGACAGCTGCGCCGCCGAGTTCGAGGCGATCACGCCCTACATGTACTCGACTTACGAGGCCCCCAGCTTCGGTGAGCCGGAAAACGAGGCCTGGCCGAGCGACCGCGAGAAGATCGTGATCCTGGGCGGCGGCCCGAACCGCATCGGGCAGGGCATCGAGTTCGACTACTGCTGCGTCCACGCCTGTTTCGCGCTTTCGGAAGCCGGCTACGAGACGATCATGGTCAACTGCAATCCGGAGACGGTTTCGACCGACTACGACACCTCCGACCGCCTCTACTTCGAGCCGCTGACCGCCGAAGATGTGCTGGAAATCCTGCGCGTCGAGCACTCCAAGGGCACGCTGAAAGGCGTGATCGTGCAATTCGGCGGACAGACCCCGCTGAAGCTGGCCGGACCGCTGGAGCAGGCGGGCATCCCCATTCTCGGAACAAGTCCGGATGCGATTGACCTTGCCGAGGACCGCGAACGCTTCGCCAAGCTGGTCAACAAGCTGAAGCTGAAGCAGCCCGAGAACGGCATTGCCTATTCGGAGCAGGAGGCGCTCGCCGTGGCGCACCGCATCGGATACCCCGTGCTGCTGCGCCCCAGCTACGTGCTGGGTGGCCGCGCGATGGAGATCGTCGATTCCGACGCGCAGCTCATCAACTACATCAACACCGCCGTGGAAGTGTCGGGCGACAGCCCCGTGCTGGTGGACCAGTACCTGCGCGATGCCATCGAATGCGATGTCGATGCGCTGTGCGATGGCGAGGACGTGGTGATCGCGGGCGTCATGCAGCACATCGAGGAAGCGGGCGTGCACTCCGGCGATAGCGCCTGCTCTCTGCCGCCCTACAGCCTGCCGCAGGACATCATCGACGAGATGGAGCGCCAGGCCGACGCGCTGGCCCGCGCGCTGAAGGTTCGCGGCCTTATGAACGTGCAGTTCGCGGTGAAGGATGGCGAGGTCTACCTCATCGAGGTGAACCCGCGCGCCAGCCGCACCGTGCCCTTCGTCGCCAAGGCCAGCGGTTCGCAGATCGCCAAGATCGCCGCGCGCGTGATGGCGGGCGAAATGCTTGCCGACCTGCCCAAGATCAAGCGCGACCTCGACTACGTGGCCGTGAAGGAAGCCGTGTTCCCCTTCGCCCGCTTCCCCGGTTCGGACCCCGTGCTGACCCCGGAAATGAAGTCCACAGGCGAAGTGATGGGCATCGACCGCGATTTCCCCACCGCCTACGCGAAGGCGCAGATTGCTGAAGGCAGCAAGCTACCCAAGTCGGGCACGCTGTTCGTGTCCGTGAAGGACAGCGACAAGGCGGCCATCGTCGGCCCGGTGAAGCAGCTGGTCGACTTCGGCTTCGACGTGATCGCGACAGGCGGCACGGCGGACTACCTGAAGGAGCAGGGTCTTCCAGTGGAGCAGGTGAACAAGGTGGCGCAGGGCCGCCCGCACATCGTCGACAAGATCAGCGATGGCGAAGTGGCGCTTGTGTTCAACACCACCGAGGGCTGGCAGAGCCACAAGGACAGCCAGTCCATCCGCGCATCGGCACTGGAAATGAAGATTCCCTACTATACCACCGCCGCTGCATCGGCTGCCGCCGCCAATGCCATCGTATCCGTAAATGCAGACGAACTTGAAGTGCGTTCGCTGCAGGACTATTATGGGTAGCGACTAGACACTCATTTCTCCCCCATTCCGGCCTTCGCAGCCGCCCGGCAGGGCGGGGCAGGGCCGTTTTGACGGGAGCGGCCAAACGGCAAGACCAGAAAGCAGGGAAGACAATGCAGAAAGTGCCGATGCTGGCGGAAGGCTACGAGAAGCTGACCGCAGACCTGAAGGCATTGCGTGAGGAGCGCCCCAGGATCGTCGATGCGATCGAGGAAGCGCGTGCCCACGGCGACCTTTCGGAGAATGCCGAATACCACGCCGCCAAGGAGCGGCAGGGCCAGGTGGAAGCGCAGATTGCCGAGCTGGAGGACAAGACCAGCCGTGCGCAGATCATCGATCCCGCCACGCTTTCGGGCGACAAGGTGGTGTTCGGTGCCACCGTCACCGTGCTGGACGAGGACGACAAGCCGCTGACGTACCAGATCGTGGGCCAGGCGGAGAGCGATGCAAAGCGCGGTCGCGTTTCCTACGAAAGTCCGCTGGCGCGAGCCCTGATTGGCAAGAGCGTGGGCGACGAGGTGGAAGTGACCGTGCCGAGCGGCGAGAAGTTCTACCTGATCGACAAGATCGAGTTCAAGTAAGCTGCGAGACATTGCCAGCTACGAAAAGCCCCGCATGACGCGGGGCTTTTTTGTTTCTCGGTTGGGCGCGCGATCACTTGCCGGGCAGGTCCGGCTCCAGCAGCTTGTGCAGGTGGACGATCACGTACTTCATCTCGGCATCGTCCACAGTTCGCTGTGCCCAGCCGCGCCAGGCTTCTTCCGCACTATCGTAGTCCGGGAAGAATCCGACGACGTGAATATCCTTCAGATCCTGGAATTCCGCGCCGCGCGGATCGACCACGCGGCCGCCGATGACCATGTGGAGAAGCTGCTGTTCGTGCTCTTCGGACATGCGAGAGGCCTTTCGGTTGCGAGTGAAATGAAAAAGTCCCCTCGGCTCTAGGCGATCAGCACCAGAGCGCAAGGGGACTCGTGACCGTTCCTGTCCGTGAAAGCGGTGATCAGCGCTTACCGAAAGCTCTCGCGATACGCTTGCCGGTTTCGCGGCTTGCAATGCGGGCGGCGTCGCCTGCACGATCGGCCTGGTAATTGGCGTTACGACGGATCGATCGCGCACGGTCTCCGATGGCATCTCCCACGTCTTCGGCGCGGCGTGCGCCCGAACGGCCTACGTCCTTTGCATCGTCCAGCAGTTCGCTGGCGAAGGCAGAAGCGATTTCGGCGCCGATGGCGGCAAGGCCGACGGCCTTGGTGCCTCCACGCACCGCTGCGCGGCGCGGGCCCTTGAACATGCCCGCGACGAGCATGCCGAGCGCCAGCCCACCAGCGGTGGCGGCGATCGGATGCTCCTTGACGAAGCTTGTGAATGCGTCACCCGCTTCGGAGGCCTTGTCGGCAACCTTCTGCGTAGTCGACTGTTCTCGCTTGGCCTCTTCGCGCGCCTGTGAGGCAGCGATGCGGGCCTTGATTTCGGCGCGTTTCGGATCGTTCATCGGGTGTCTCCGGGTAAATTGTTATCTATTCGAATAATGAACGGGCGTCTTCGGCCAATTGTTCCGCCTTCTCAGCCGCCTCTTCCAGCGGACCCTTTTCATGGAACAGGTTGTAGACGGCATCGGCCAGCCGGTCGCGGAAAATCCATCCGGCGAAGGCTGCTGCGGCAATGAAAATGCCGGTGCCGACCTGCAGGCGATGCTCGCCGGCATAGTCGGCGGTATTCTCGGCGATATCGGCTGCGCCATCCTTTGCGCGGCCCGCAATGCGACCGCCGATGCCCTTTTCGGCCATGTCGCCCTTGACGAAACCGAGATCGGCCTTGACCAGGCGCTTGGCCGCATTGCGCAAGGCACGATCTTCATGAAGCTGCTGTTCGATGTCAGCCATTGTTCGCTGCGTCCTGTTGTTCCTTCATCGCGCCCATCATCGAATTCCAGGCCTGCCCCGCCTTTCGCACCAGCAGGTAGGCGATGAGCAGGATGCCGAGAACCACCACGGCAGTCGCGCCCCAGGCTGTGATGATGGGGGTCAAGGCAATGATCAGCCCCACCGTCAGCCCGATAAGCGCGAGTACGGCGAGAAAAGCCGCTACGGCACCAAAGGCGATGGTCTTCTTCAGCCTGTCGGCGACGAAGCCGGCGCGGGTTTTCTGGTAGGACAATTCCGCATCGAGATAGATGCGAGCATCCTCGACCAGCGCCTCGAGGTCGTCGGCAAGCGAGCGCGTACCCGCAGCATGATCTTCGGCAAGTGCCGGATCATCCTGCGGATAATATGCGCCTGGCGCAGCGTCGCTGGCGTGCAGCGGGTCTACGCCGCTATTCTCGTCCCTGACTTGCACCGAAACTTAGCGGAACAGGCGCGCGAAGAGGAAGCCGACCAGTGCTGCAAGGCCGACGGCAGCCGCCGGGCTCTTGCGGATCGCTTCACGCGAATCCTCGGCCAGCTCGTCCAGACTCTTTTCATCCAGCTTGCGGGCGTTGTCCTGCAGGGATTTCGATGCCGAGCGGGCATAGTCGCCGTATTTCGGACCAAGCTTCTCGTCGAGCGAGGCTGCGTTCTCGTCGATCACGCGCGAAAGGCCGGTCATTGCTTCGCTGGCCTTGTGCTTGCCTTCGTTGGCGAGATTGCCTGCGGTGGACTTGGCCTCGGTCGACCATTCCTGGCCGCCGGACTTCGCTTTCTCGCGATAGGCACCGACGCGCGCCTTGGCTTCGTCGCCCAGCGCGGCGGCACCGGCCTTCGCTTCGTCCAGTGCGGCGTTGAAGCGCGACTTGGCTTCGGCGGTGTTGGGGGAGGTGGTTTTGGAAGTGGTCGCTACCGTTTCGGGTTCTGCGGCAGGAGCCTTCGTCGTGGTTGCGGGTTTCTTGGCTGCCATTGTCGTTTCCCTTCCTGAGATCACTCGGTTGGTGTCCCTCGTTGTATTATGGGGCTAAGACACCCCGGTTCAATAGCTCAACGCGTGTTGCAGTGCAAAGTTCCGGGCGATAGGAGGCGTCCGACCACGTTTCCAGGAGTCCGTTTCCATGACCGCTATCATCGATATCCACGCCCGCGAAATTCTCGATTCCAGGGGCAATCCCACGGTGGAAGTGGATATCCTGCTTGAAGACGGCAGCTTCGGCCGCGCCGCCGTTCCCTCGGGTGCCTCAACCGGCGCGCACGAAGCTGTGGAACTGCGCGATGGCGACAAGGACCGTTACTTCGGCAAGGGCGTGCAGAAGGCCGTGCAAGCAGTGAACGGCCCGATCTCCGAACTCCTCGTTCTCGGCCCCGATGCGGAGAACCAGCGCGATATCGACATGGCCCTGATCGATCTCGACGGAACGGCCAACAAGGGCAAGCTGGGCGCGAATGCCATCCTCGGCGTCAGCATGGCCGTCGCCAAGGCGGCGGCGAATGCGCGCGGCCTGCCGCTGTGGGCCTATGTCGGCGGGGTTTCGTCCCATGTGCTGCCGGTGCCGATGATGAACATCGTGAACGGGGGCGAGCACGCCGACAACCCGATCGACGTGCAGGAATTCATGGTGATGCCGGTGGGTGCCGAATCGATTGCCGAGGCCGTTCGCTGGGGCAGCCAGATCTTCCACACCCTGAAGAAGGGCCTGTCGGAAAAGGGCATGGCAACGTCGGTCGGCGATGAGGGCGGCTTTGCGCCAAACCTTGCCAGCACCCGCGACGCGCTGGATTTCATCATGACCAGCATCGAGAAGGCGGGCTTCACGCCGGGCGACGATGTGGTGCTGGCGCTGGACTGCGCCTCCACCGAGTTCTTCCGCGACGGCAAGTACGAGATTTCGGGCGAGAAGCTTTCGCTGACAGGCGACGAGATGGCCGCCTACCTCGCCAAGCTGTGCGAGGACTATCCGATCAAGTCGATCGAGGACGGCATGGCCGAGGACGACTTCGAAGGCTGGAAGGCGCTGACCCAGATGATCGGCGACAAGGTGCAGCTGGTGGGTGACGATCTGTTCGTGACCAATCCGGAACGCCTGAAAATGGGCATCGAACAGGGCATGGCCAATTCCCTGCTGGTGAAGGTCAACCAGATCGGCACGCTCACCGAAACATTGACCGCGGTGGACATGGCGCACCGCGCGGGCTTCACCTCGGTAATGAGCCACCGTTCGGGCGAGACGGAGGACGCGACGATTGCCGATCTCGCCGTTGCCACCAACTGCGGTCAGATCAAGACCGGCTCGCTCGCCCGTTCGGACCGGCTGGCGAAGTACAACCAGTTGATCCGCATCGAGGAAGAACTGGGTGACAGCGCGAAGTACGCCGGGCGAGGCTGCTTCGGCAAACTGGGGTAACAGCTCATCAGGATGCGTCGCTGAGCGTTTGTCGGCGACGCATCCTTCAGCTGTCTAATTCTCGCTGTTCTTCGGGTGAAACCAGTATTGCCACACGCCCCAGGCATTGATCAGCAACAGCACGAAATTCATCGCCGCGATCGGCATCGATCCGCCGGTCAGCCCTGACACGATCCACGTGATCGAGACGACGCAGAAAAGTACGAAGCCCCAGGCCGTTGCGCGCCTGCCGAGGTCGAAAGCAATGAGTGATGCCGCGATCATTGTGCCGATTGCGGCAATCCATTCAAGTGGTCCATCCATGCGCGATTGAGCGCGCAAATCGCGATCCGGTTCCGGCCAAACTGCACAATGCACGCGCGGGCCCCAGGCCGACACCGTGCTGACCGAGATCGGACCCTTGCCGCCCCTTTCTTGTCACACCACAGTGTGATCGATCCGGGCTATTAAAGGACGTTCGTTAATCGGGAAACCTGCTCGTCGGAAAGCTCAAGCTTGGTGAATTCGAGCAGCGTCTCGAGCTGATCGACATTGCGGGCGCTCGCGATCGGGGCGGGAATACCGGGCTGGCGGACAAGCCAGGCAAGAGCGATGGCCGGTAGGCTGGCCCCGGTGTCAGCGGAAATATCGTCCATCACGGCAAGAACGGGCGGACCGCTTTCGGCATAGTCCTTCGTGCGATATCCGCGCTGGTTCGCCTCGAAGTCCTCGGGCTTGCGGTACTTGCCGGTAAGGTAGCCCGCAGCAAGTCCGAAGAAGGGCAACATCGCAATGCCGCGCGAGGTGCACATTGCCTGCAGGTCAGGTCCGTAGGAATCTCGCGCCACCAGATTGTATTCATTCTGCAATGCGGAGAAGGGCACCTTGCCCGCAGCGTCGGCATGGTCCAGCGCTTTTCCGAGCCGGTCGGCGTTGAAATTTGACGCACCCAGAGCGCGCACCTTGCCGGTGTCGACCGCGCCGTTGAACGCATCGACGATCTCGCCGACCTCCAGCTCTTCGTAGTCGCGGTGCGCGTAGTAGAGATCGACGTAATCGGTCTGAAGCCGGTCCAGCGAAGCGTCGAGATGGGCCAGAACCTCCTCTGGCTTGTAGAGTTCCGGATCGCCCATGGAGCCGGGATTGCTGGGCTTCTTCTTGCTCAGCATGCCGGTTTTCGTGTGAATACGCATTTCTTTGCGCACCCCGCGCGAGGAGAGCCACTTGCCGAGGTAGGCTTCGGATTCGCCGCCTTCGTGTCCGTCAATCCACGCCGAGTAGACATCGGCGGTGTCGATCATCCGCCCGCCGGCCTCGTAAAAGGCATCGAGCACGGCGAAACCTTCGTCGCCATCGGCGGTCCAGCCAAACACGTTGCCACCAAGGACCAGCGGCAGGCCGGCGATGAAATCATGCGACGTCATGCGAATTCCTCCCGAAGTTCCAGCAGGCGGATCGCGGCCTGAGCCGCTTCGCCGCCCTTGTTTTTCTGTGCAGGGTCGGCACGGACCAGCGCCTGCTCCTCGTTCTCGGTGGTGAGGATGCCGTTGCCGATGGCGATACCGTCCATCGTCAGTGCCATCAGCGCACGGGCGCTTTCCCCGGCGACGATTTCGAAGTGATAGGTCTCTCCCCGGATCACCACGCCGATCGCGACGAAGCCGTCGTACTGGCCGCTCTCGGCGGCCATGGCGATTGCGCCGGGCACTTCCAGAGCGCCGGGAACGGTGATGACGTCGGCGTCATGCCCCGCATCCTTCAGCGCGGTTTTTGCGCCGTCGATCAGCATGTCGTTCAGGTGGCCGTAGAAGCGGGCTTCCACGATCAGAAAGCGGGCCATCAATCGTTCTCCTCGGTATCGATCGGACGCTCGCCTACGATGGAGAGGCCGTATCCGTCCAGTCCGACCAGCGAATGGCTGGTGTTGGTCAGCAGTACCATGTCGCTTACGCCCAGTTCGGTGAGGATCTGCGCACCCACCCCGTAGTCGCGCTGTTCCTCCGCAACGGGTGGTTCTTCGCGCGAGACCTTGCCTGCCAGCCTGCGTACCGCGCGGGAGGCATAGTCCGGGTTTGGCCGGTTTATCAGCACGACCACGCCGGAGCCTTCCTCCGCGATGATCCGCATGGCGCCTTCCAGAAGGCCGCTTCGCTGCGAATCGCGGGCGAATACGTCGTCGAAAATCGACAGGGCGTGCATCCGCACCAGTGTGGGCTTCTCGCTGTCGATGTGTCCCTTAACCAGCGCCAGCGTCTCTCCGCGGGTGGCCGTGTTGTAGAAGCTGATCGCGCGCCAGTCGCCGCCCCAGTGACTGGTGAAACGCTCTTCCTCGCGCTTCTCGACGATGTGGTCGTGCTTGCGGCGATAGGCGATCAGGTCGCGGATGGTGCCGATCTTCATGCCGTGCTTGCGACCGAAGCGGATCAGGTCTTCCAGCCGCGCCATCGAGCCGTCCTCGTTCATGATCTCGCAGATCACGCCGCTGGGGTTGAGGCCGGCGAGGCGGGAAATGTCGACGGCGGCTTCGGTATGTCCGGCGCGAACCAGCACGCCGCCCTCGCGCGCTATCAGCGGGAAGACGTGGCCGGGCGTGACGATATCGTCAGGCCCCTTGGACGAATCGATGGCGACCGAGACGGTGCGGGCCCGGTCTGCCGCGCTGATGCCGGTGGTGACGCCCTCGCGCGCCTCGATGGCGACGGTGAAAGCGGTCTGCTGGCTCTCGCGGTTGCGGTTGCTCATCATCTGCAGGCCCAGTTCCTCTCCGCGGCGGCGGGTGAGGGAGAGACAGATGAGGCCGCGGCCATGCGTGGCCATGAAGTTGATCGCATCAGGTGTCGCCATCTGCGCCGGGATGATGAGGTCGCCTTCGTTCTCGCGGTCCTCGTCATCCACCAGGATGTACATCCGCCCGTTGCGCGCTTCCTCGATGATTTCCTCGATGCCGACGAGGACCGGGGAATCGTCGTTCTCCGTCAGGAAGCGGTCGAGCTTGCCGAGGGTCTCGCTGGTGGGGTTCCAGCCGTCCTCGTTGCAATCGCGCAAGGTGTTGGCGTGCAGACCGGCGGCGCGGGCGAGGCCGGCGCGGGTCATTTTTCCTTCCGCGATGATCTCGCGGACTCGGGCTATGATGATGTCGCTCATGCTTGGCGTGTATCACACTATGATGTGATGGCAATGGAGGTGTATCACATTGCCTCGGCAAATTGCCCCTTGCGCCGCGACTCGCCAAGCCGCAAAGAGCGAACATGAGCGATGCAGGACAAAGCGAAGCCGACCTGGTTGACGCCTTCCGTGAAGCGATGCGTCACGTTGCCGCCACGGTCTATGCCGTAACGACGATAGACAACGGAGATCGCTACGGAATTCTTGCGACCGCGGTCAGTTCCCTAAGTTTCGAACCGCCTTCGCTGCTGGTCTGCGTCAACCGTACCGCTTCCCTTCATGATCCGCTGGAACGCGCAGAGCGCTTCTGCGTGAACGTGCTGGGCCTGGGCAACCGGGACGTGGCCGAACATTTCATGATCCCGCATGCCGATCGCTTCGCGGTTGGCGAGTGGGAGGACCATCATGGAACCCCGGTGCTCACCTCCGCGCAATCGAGTCTCGTCTGCCGTACGGTGCACCGTCACGTGTTCGGCACACACACGATCTTCATCGGGGAATTGCTGGCGGCGAAGCACCGGCAGGACGCTACACCGCTCACCTATTTTGATCGCAATTACATTGATATTAGTGCTGCGCCGCAGCGCTCCGGGCGCGGCGACTAGTCGTCAGCCAGGCTACCGTCCCGCAACGCCAGGAGGTGGCCTGGCCAGCTGGGCCCGCGGCGTGAAGGCAGAAACATCGCAATTTCCCGCTCCACGATCTGCGCGCGCGCAGATTGGGAGGGATAGACGAAGCTCGGCATCGCTCCACCCCCCGCACGGATGCCTTCCGGCGTTTGCCAGAACTGGGGAACGATCATCGGATCGTAACCGGCATTGGCAAGCAGGTGAGCAGACATGCGATCCGCTTCCACCTCGGCGCGCCGGTTGACCTGCTGGTTACGCCCGACATGGCGTAGGATGCTGCCGTTATCGATCCCCAGCGCTTCCTTGCGCCGGCGGTGTTCCAGCACGGTATGCGCCATTTCATGCGCGAGAACGACGGCCATCTGTTCGTCCGACAAACTGGTGGCAAAATCATACTGCAACTGGATCACGCGGCCATCGGACCGGGCGTTGGGACCGTCGGCTACGAGTATCTCCACCAGCGAACGGCACCCGCGCGGCGCGCTGAAGTTGATCATCAAGACTTCCTCTCCGCGAACCACCGTGAGGGCGACCGGTTCGCTTACCGCGGTGTCGGCCAGCAGGAAGAAAGCAAGCTCGCGCAAATGGTCCTCCCCTTGCGGGTTGAGGTGAGCAACCGGTGTGCCATTGATCGCGGCGATCGAGTCTCCGGCGCGAAGATCGGCCTGATCTGCGACGGAGTCCGGTAAGACCTGGGCGATTGCCAGCGGACCGTTCGCGAAAAGCGCCTGTGCCCCATCGCCATATTGGTCCGCGCTGTGGAGGATCATCCCCGTTACCGGCATCGTCTGGCGGCACAGCCTGGAATTGCCCACCAGCATGGCGTCGGCAATGCGGGCGAGGCGCAGGTCCTGTGCGGCAAGTTCCTCGCTCGATTGCGCGCCGACAGCGGCGGGCAACAGCACGAGGAGCACGGCAAATACGTATTTCATGGCGTCGGTGCCTAGCAGCAATCAGGCAAGGGCGCTGCTATCGATTTGTTCCACGGAGGTGAGCCCCAGCATGGCCATGGTGCGCGAGGCTTCGTCTCCCAGCAGCGCGATCGCGCGCGTCACGCCTGCCTCTCCTGCTGCGGCCATGCCGTAGAGCGTAGCGCGTCCGACCATTGCGCCGTCCGCGCCCAGCGCCAACGCTTTCACCACGTCGCTGCCGCGGCGAATGCCGCTGTCGAGCAATACGCTCATCCTGCCTCCCACTGCGTCAACGATGTCGGGCAGGGCATCGATGGCAGCAATTGAATGGTCGAGCGCCCGCGCGCCGTGGTTGGAAACGACCACCGCGTCTGCCCCCGCTTCCTGCGCCAGGTAGGCATCTTCGGGGTGCAGGATACCTTTCAGCACGAGCTTGCCCGGCCACATGTCGCGCAGCATCTTCACATCGTTCCAGTCGAGGTTGTCCTGCTTGAACAAGGCGCCGGGCTTTGCACCGCGTGCGACCGAATGTTTCATTTCGCGAGGCAGGTTGGCTTGCTGCGGCAGTCCGCCATCCATCATGTAGCGTCCGATGACGCCTGCAAACCAGCGCGGGTGCGCAAGGATATCAGGCACGTTCCTGCGGTTCAGCTGGAAAGGCATGCCGAAACCGTTGCGCCACAGGTATTCGCGATTTGGGGGGACGGGCAGATCGAGCGTGACGAACAGAGCCTCGCATCCGGCCTCGTGCGCACGGCGCACGACGTCGAAGGAAAGCTCGCGGTTCTCCCACATGTAAAGCTGGAACCAACGCGTGCCCTCCATGCCCGCGAATTCCTCCACGTCCATCGTACTGGCGCTGGAAATGCAGAACGGGATGCCCGCTTTCGCCGCTGCCTTGGCAAGGGCGAGATCGCCGCGATACCACATCATGCCTGCGGCACCGGTTGGCGCGATGGCGAAGGGCAGAACGCTGTCAGCACCCAGCAGACTGGTGGAAAGGTCGATCCGGTCTACCTGGCGCAGCACGCGCGGGCGGAAGGTGATCCGCTCGAACGCCTCGCGATTGCGCGTCATGCCGGTCTCGTCCTCGACGCCGCGCTCCAGGTATTCCCACACGCCGCGCGGCAGACGCCTGCGCGCTTGCTGGCGCAGGTCCTCGATATTCCAGCAGTCGCGCGCTGCGCCCACTATCCGCGTCCGAGGAAGGGCAACTTGTTCTGCACCACCAGCGCTTCGTAGAAGTTCAGGTGGTCGGGCAGGTCGCACATGTGGACGATCACCTCGGCGATCTCCTCCGGCGTGGCTGCGAAGTTATCGGGCAGTTTCACAGAGCCCGGCATGATCTCGGTCGCCACGATGCCGGGATGGAAGATCGATACGGCGATGTTGTGATCGCGCCCGTCGACCGCCAGCGCATGGGTCAGCCCCTGCAGGCCGAACTTGCTGGCGGTATAGCTGGGGCATTCGCTGCGCGGCACCTTCGCAGAGATCGAGCCGACATTCACGATGCGACCGTGGCCGCCTTTCAGGAAGATCGGCCAGGCGTGCTTGGCCCCCAGGAAGGCACTGGTGAGGTTGGTGTCGATCACCTTGTGCCAGTGTTCGAGCGAGGATTCGTGGACGGGAGTGTTCTCGGCAATCCCGGCGTTGTTGATCAGCACGTCGACCGTGCCGAACCGCTCCACCGCTTTGGCGAACAGCTGCTCGATATCCGCTTCGTTGGTGACGTCGGTAACGACGGCCAGCGCCTGTCCGCCGAGCGCCTCCAGCTTTTCCACCAGCGCATCGAGCCGGTCCTGTCGGCGGGCGGCAAGCACCACTTTCGCGCCCTTGTTCACGAATTCGACCGCGCAGGCCTCGCCAATGCCAGAACTCGCGCCAGTCACTACCGCAACGCGGCCATCCAGAATGCTCATTGACTTTGTTCTCCCGTATCCAACGCCTGTTGGCGAATGAGCGTAGGCCAAGTCAACACGCTATCGCCTCAAATCGAGCCTTGGCATTCGTAATTCTTTGCCTAGTCTGATGCTCCGTTTCAGGAACAACCGGGGAGATTACATCGATGGCAATTCGCAACACCGGACTGGCGGCGGCCGCTCTGATCGCGCTGACCGCTTGCGG
>MDTG01140948.1_pt1 | contig 19310 bp, 19 predicted proteins | sample 811421 | NCBI WGS metagenome assembly MDTG01 (sample SAMN05326645, study PRJNA326480) | marine metagenome | isolation source: seawater | place: Pacific Ocean: South East | collected 2011
AAATAATTTTTTTTATCACCATAAACCATGCATTGATCAATTTCAGGTTCATTTGTAATCATATTTTCAATTTTTGCTGGAGAAATATTATCTCCACCTGCACTAACAATAATATCTTTTTTTCTATCTGTAATTTTTAAGTATCCATCTTCTGGATTAATTTCTCCAATATCGCCTGTATGTAACCACCCGTCTATAATAATTTTTTCTGTTTCTTCTTTTTTGTTCCAATAACCTAGCATTACATTTTCACCCTTAACTAAAATTTCTCCATCTTTGGCAATTTTAACCTGGTTACCTTTAAATGGAGGACCAACAGTTTCAACTTTGATATTGTGTATTGGGTTACAACTAACCACTGGAGAAGTCTCGGTTAAACCATATCCTTGTAGAGTTGGTAAGCCTATAGAATTAAGAAATTCTCCTATTTCCTTATCTAAAGCTCCACCTCCCGAAACAAAAGCCTTTAAATTTCCACCAAACTGTTTTTTTATTTTTTTCCTAACTAGCACTTCTGCAAAAAAATTTATTATTTTTTCAAAAAATGTCATTTTTTCCTTTATTAGCATTTTCTTGCCTAGGCGAATTGTTATTTTGATTAATTTAGCTTTAAGTCCTGTTTGTTTTTTTAAATTAATATTTATTTTATTATAAAGATTTTGATAGAATCTTGGAACTGCTGTCATAATTGTGGGCTTTGATTCTGAAATATTTTCTAATAATTTTTCTATTTTTTCAGCATAAAAAACTTTAGCTCCAACTGCTATCTGAACAAACTGTACACAATGTTCATATGAATGTGAAAGAGGCAACCAAGTTAAAAATATTGGTCTTTTATCAATTAGCGGTTTAAGAATTTCACATGCACCTTCAATATTATTTAGAATACCACCATGACTTAAAATTACTCCTTTCGGATTTCCGCCAGTTCCTGAGGTATAAATTATGCAAGCTGGCGAAGATCTTTTTAAGTTATTTTTTTCTATTTTATCTTCCTTGGACAAATCACCTTTTAATATGGAATTAAAATCTATATATTGTTCATTATCGTTAATATCGAGTTTATCAATAGCTTTATCTACATTATCAAAAGTAATAATTTTTTTTATGAAATTTTTTTTATTAATAGTTTTATTTAATTTTTTTAGCATATCACGATTGGAAACAACAACTACGGAAGGTTCACAATCTTCAATTAAATATTTGTAATCATCTTCAGTATAAGTTGTATATGCTGGAACAGTAATGCCTCCAGACAACATAATCGCTAAATCAGAAATAAACCATTCGGGTCTATTTTCGGAAACCAAAAGGCATCTATCACCTTCTTTAATATTTTTTTTAATTATATTTGAAAGCTTAAAAATATTTAGTTTTGTTTCCTCCCATGTAAAAGTTTTATTATTATTGGGATTTAACCACTCTAAAAAAATTTCTTTAGGATTTTGTTTTTGTGATCGATAAAAAAATAATTCAATTAAGCTGTTAAAATTATTTAAATTCATAATTTTTTTGGTGGGCAAAGAGAGAATCGAACTCTCACAGTATTGCTACCATTGGATTTTGAGTCCAACGCGTCTACCAGTTCCGCCATTCGCCCAATATATTTAATAAAATTGGACTTATATTTAAGAAATTTTCTTATCATTTATATAAATCATTATAAATAGTATAAGAAGAGTAATTATATTAATACTAAAAAATGCTTAAAGAATTATATCATAAATCATTAAAGCTTGCTGCACACAAAAGTTCCAATTATTTTTTAGCTTTTATTTCTTTTGTTGAAAGTTTTATTTTTCCTATTCCTCCAGATGTTTTAATTATCCCAATGACAATTGCTAGCCGTAACAAATGGTTAAAAATAGCACTTATTGCTACTCTTAGTTCTGTAGCTGGAGCATGCTTGGGATATTTGATTGGTTATGTATTTTTTAATGAAGTGGGAATAAAAATATTTGAACTTTACGGAGTAGATAATACTTCCTTTCTTAAAGAGAAAGTATCCTCAGAAGGAGGAGTTGTTGCTTGGATGACGCTATTAGCGATAGCAGGTTTTACACCTGTTCCATTTAAACTACTTACAATAACAAGTGGATTTGTTCATTTTAACATAATCTATTTTGTAATAGTTGCTACATTAACTAGAGGTGCAAGATTTTTTTTAATTGCTTTTCTCATTGGAAACTTTGGGCCAGCAATGAAAAAAATTATTGAAAAAAAATTACTTACATTATCCTTAATTTTTTCTGTAATCATTATTATAGTAGCATATTTTGTTTACAATTTTTTAATTAAATTTGCCAACTAAAATGAAAAAATTTTTGGAAGTAAAAAAATTTTATTCACTAATTTTATTTTTGTGTATAATTTCACTAATTAGCGCAATATATATAGAATACATTTTAGAACAAAAACCCTGCAAGCTTTGTATATACCAAAGATTGCCTTATCTTGCAGCAATATTTGTATGCTTTTTTGGTTATAATTATTCAAAAAATATTTTTTGGTTATATTTATTGACGCTCACTTTTATATTAAGTTCAATTTTATCAGGTTATCATGTGGGTATAGAAAACAATATTTTTTATGAGTCAGCAGTTTGTACAAATGAAAACTTAAATATTACAGAAAAATCTAAACTATTAGAGTCCTTAAAAAATCAGACTCCTTCATGTAAAAATGTAAATTTTACTGTATTTGGACTTTCACTTGCGACCATTAATTTTATGATTTCTTTATTAGTTTCTATTATATGTGTTGTGGTTATTAAAAATGAAAAAAACAAATAAAAAAAAATTAGAGGAATTTATTAGAGTTGACCATGCTGGAGAAAGGGGTGCAATAAAGATTTATGATGGACAATTGTTAGCTTTAAATACCTTAGTTAAGGATGAAACCTTAAAAAAAAAAATAGAAGAAATGAAAGCTCATGAAAAAGAACATCTAGATTTTTTTGAAAATGAAATCAAAAAAAGAAAAATTAAACCAACCAAATTTTTGCCTGTATGGGATCTTTTGGGTGTCGCTTTAGGATTTGGTTCCACTATTATGGGAAAAAAAGCCGCTATGCTCTGCACTGCTTCGGTTGAAGAGGTAATTGATAAACATTATCAAAATCAAATTAATCAACTGGAAATAGATGAAAAAAAATTAAAAGATAAAATAATTAAATTTAGAGAGGATGAATTACACCATAAAGATATAGCTTATAATGAAGGTGCAACAAAAAAAGGACCTTATTCAATTCTAGATAAAATAATTAAAACAAGCTCTAAATTAGCAATAAGGATATCTGAAAAAATATAGCTAAGGCTCTAATTCTACGTCCCAATATAAATAATCCATCCAACTTTTGTGTAAAAAATTTGGAGGAAAATTTTTCCCATTTTTATGTAGATCTTCAGTTGTTGGTTGATAAGGTTTTTGATTTAAAGTCATACCAGACTTTACAAACAACCTTCCACCTTTTTTTACATTACAATCCGAACAGGCGGTGACTACATTGTCCCAGTTTGTTTTACCACCTTTAGATCTAGGCAATAAATGATCAAAGGTTAGTTCTCTTTTGCTGCCACAATATTGGCATGTGAATTTATCTCTAAGAAAAACATTAAATCTCGTAAAATTTGGATTTGATTGAGGACTTATATAATTTTTTAAAGCTATAACACTAGGTAACTTCATACTAAAGGACGGGCTTCTTATTACTCTATCATAATAACTTACAATAGTTACTCTGTCTAAAAAAACTGATTTAATAGAATCTTGCCAACTCCATATTGAAAGAGGATAATAACTCAAAGGTCTATAGTCAGCATTTAAAACAAGTGCAGGGCATTTCTCTAATGAAACTGCATGATCATTCAATAAACTCATATAATTAGACTAACTTAAATTAATATAATTATCAATGATACAAATTTTACAAATTACTATTTTTTAATATTCTTTTTTATAAAATCTAAAGCGAAACTAGATGCTTCTATTGGTATATGATGATCACAATTTTGTAACATCTTTGTAACAATATTTATTTTGTGTCTTAATAAAAAATCTTTAGCATCTAATAAACTACTAGGAGGTACAATTTGATCTGAGTCCCCATGAATTAATAAAATATTTGTTTTTGATTTCATTCTTGAAGATAAATTTTTTTTATCTATTATTTTCCCTGAAAAACCAATTATAGAATTAAATTTTTCATTTGAACACAGCCCAACATTTATTGACATCATACAACCTTGACTGAATCCTGAAATAGAAATATCAGATTTTTCCAAATTATATTTTTGTTGCACTTCTTTTATAAACTCATTTATTTTTTCTTCAGCTTTTAAAGACTCTTCTAAAATGTAGCTCGGATCATCTTTGGATAAATCAAACCACTGGTAACCTCTAGAATTAATTGAGCATTGTTGGTGAGCATCAGGGCATATAAATATTGTATTTTTTAAAAATCTCTTCCAATTATAAGTTATTAAACTTATATCTTTTCCATCCCCTCCATAACCATGTAGAAGAATTATTGCATTTTTAACCTCATAATTATCTTCCGGTTTAATTATTGTTGTATTTAGACAAAATGTCATACATTAAGTATATATTTAAATTACATGAGCAAAAATAAAAAAAATGAAGCTGTTTGGAATATTAGAGTTTCTAATAATATATCTTCGAATTTTCAAAGAGCTGGAAGCTCATTAAAAATAGATAAAAGACTTTTTAAAGAGGATATAATTTGCTCAATTGTTCATGTTGAAATGCTTTGCAGGCAAAAAATAATTTCACTAAAATCAAAAAATAAGCTGGTTTGGGGTTTAAACAAAATTAGAAATGAAATAATAAAAAAAAAATTTTTTTTCAATTCTAAACACGAAGACATTCATATGGCAGTTGAGAAAAGGTTGTTTGAAATAGTTGGTGAAGAAGCTGGATATATACACACTGCAAGATCAAGAAATGACCAAGTTATAACTGATTTTAAAATTTGGATTAATAACTCTACACAAGAAATAATAAAATTAATAAATAAAACTATAAATATTATTTTAATAAATGCAGAAAAAAATATTGAAACTATAATGCCAGGATTTACACATTTAAAAAATGCACAACCTATTTCTTTAGGACATTATTTGCTTGCATATATTGAAATGTTTGAAAGAGACAAAAAAAGATTTCAAAATAATTTTGATAGTTTAAAAGAAAATCCATTGGGAGCAGCTGCCTTTGCTGGCACATCATTTAATATTGATAGAATTTATACAACAAAAAAATTAAAATTTAAAAAACCTACAAATAATTCAATTGATACAGTTTCAGATAGAGACTTTGTATTGGATTTTTTGTACGCGGTATCTGTATGTTCAGTTCATATATCGAGATTAGCTGAAGACTTTATTATTTGGAATTCAGATGCATTTAAATTAATTACATTAAGAGATAAGGTTGTAACTGGATCATCAATCATGCCTCAAAAAAAAAATCCTGACACACTTGAGTTTATAAGAGGGAAAACTGGAAATGCTTTTGGAAATTTATTTTCTATGCTTACAATTTTGAAGGGGTTACCCTTATCTTATTACAAAGATTTACAAGATGATAAAGAATTAGTTTTTAAATCTTTTGACCAAATCAAATACTCAATTTTAATTTTAAATGATGTTTTAAATAATTTTATAGTAAATAAAAAAAGAATGCTAGAGCTTGCTGAAATGGGATATACAACAGCCACTGATCTAGCTGACTATATTGTTAGAGAATTAAATTTTCCATTTAGAAAAGCTTATCAAATAACTGCAAAAATAGTTAATTACGCTGAACATAAAAAAAAAATTTAAATGAACTCAATATAAATGAATTAAAAAAAATAGAACCTAATTTAAAAGAAGATGTTTTAAAAATTTTCAATTTAAGAAACTCTGTATTGTCTAAAAAATCATATGGGGGTACATCTTTCGGAAATGTTAAGAAAATGATAAACAAATACAAAAAGGATATAAAATGAAAAAAACAATTATATTAATTTTTTTAATCTCAATATTTTTGGTTGAGTGTGGAAAAAAAGGAGATCCTGTGTATAAAGATTCAAAAAAATTAGAAGAAACTAAATTGTTTGGCTAATGAATTATAAAAAAAATAAATTATTCATTGAAAATATTCCCTTCCAAAAAATTATAGATAAATTTGGAACACCAACTTATTGTTATTCATTAAATAAATTGAGATTAAATATAATAAATTTCAGAAAAAATTTTAGATCAATAAATCCGCTTTTATGCTTTTCAGTAAAATCAAATTCAAATCTTAAAATTTTGAAAGAAATTAAAAAAATGGGTATTGGCGCAGATGTTGTGTCTAAGGGTGAATTAATGATGGCTTTAAAAGCTGGCATAGATCCAAGTAAAATAGTTTTTTCAGGAGTTGGAAAAAATTTAGATGAACTAAAATTTGCAATCAATAAAAATATACTACTAATTAATACAGAATCAGAAAATGAAATTGCTTTAATTGAAAAAATATCCAAAAAGAAAAATAAAAAAATTAATATAGGATTAAGACTTAATCCAAACATTAATCCCAATACACTAAATAAAATTACTACAGGAAGAAAAGAAGATAAGTTTGGTCTTACTGAGAAAGATTTTTTGAAAGCAATTAAAAAATTTAAAAATTCAAAATATTTGAACATAAAGTGTTTAAGTGTTCATATTGGAAGTCAAATTACAGACCATAAACCATATGCAAAAATGTTAAAAGTTGTTGGAACTATAATAAAGAAGTCTAATCATAATTTTGATTTTATAGACTTAGGTGGTGGCATGGGTATAAAGTATACTAAGGACACAAAAGAGCTCAATTATAAAAAATATAATTTGATTCTTAAAAATTTTTTAAAAAAAAATAAAACGAAAATTATTTTTGAGCCTGGCAGATCAATAATTGGAAATACGGGATTACTTTTTACTAAAATTTTATTCATTAAAAAAACTACTAAAATAAATTTTGTTGTTTTAGATGCTGCGATGAATGACTTCATGCGACCTGCTTTGTATAATGCTAAACATGAAATAATAGCTGCTAAAACAAATAAAAAAATTATAAGAAAAATACATGAGTTTGTTGGGCCAATATGTGAAACTACCGATAAATTTTTATCTCTTCCAAAATTTCAAAATTTAAGACAAAATGATATTTTGGCTATTTGTGATGTTGGTGCTTATGGAATGGTTTTAAGTTCAAACTATAATTTAAGAACCAAACCTGCTGAAATATTAATAAATAAATCAGCTTCTAAAATAATTACAAAGAGACAAAAATTAAATAATATTATTTAATTTTTTTACAAATGATTAGAAGTTTAATTTTTAAATTTTTTTTTTATCTAGGAATAATTTTAATATGTATATTATTTCTACCAGCATTAATTTTACCCCGAGGAGTAGTTTTTTTTGGAGGGAAAATTATGGGATACTGGGCAAAAATTTGTTTAAAAATTATTTTATCTACAAAAATTATAATTAAAGGAAAAGAAAATATAATTTCTAATAAAAAATTTTTTATAGCGTGTTCACATCAATCAGTATTTGAAACATTCTTTTTGCAAACAATATTTGATTCACCAGTTTTTATTTTAAAAAAAGAATTATTAAAAATTCCAATTTTTGGTAATTATCTAAAAAAAATAGGCTCTATATCAATCGAAAGGGAAAAAATAACAAAAGAAAATTTGAACTTTTCAAATAAAATTAAATCAATTGTCGATACAACTAATCGACCAATTATTATTTTTCCACAAGCAAGTAGAATGGAATCATATGATAGAAGTCCTTTTAAAAAAGGTGTATCAAGAATTTATAATGATTTGCAAATTAAGTGCCAACCTGTTGCAATTAATTCAGGTAATGTATGGCCTAAAAATGGTATTTTAAAACCAAATAAAATATTGGTGGTGTCAATATTAAAAGAAATAAACCCTGGAATTGACGCAAAAGAATTTTTGAATATTTTACAAAATAGTATTTACCAAGAACTAGATAATTTATCCTAACCTTTCATTGGCATTACTACATAAATACTGTTGAAATCTCCAGGATCTTTTATCAAAGTTGGAGAACCTGGGTCTTTAAAATACATTTCAATTTTATCACCATCTAATTGTGAAGCAACTTCTATTAGATATCTAGAATTAAAACTTATATCTAATTCATGGTCAAACTTTACATTTAGTGTTTCCTTTCCATCGCCACTGTTTGCATTGTTAACTGATAGGTTAAGAGTATCTTTAAGTAAATTAAATTTTACACCATCTTTTTTATCAAGTGAAACTGAAGCTACTCTATCTACAGAGTCCAAAAACAATTTTAAATCTACCTCAAGTTTTTTTTGATTTTCTTTTGGAATAACTTGAACATAATTAGGAAATTTACCATCAATTAATTTAGAAATAAGAATACTATTACTTAGTTCAAATTTAATTTTAGATTTAATATTTGAAATTTTTACCTCGCCTTCATAATCTTCAAGTAATGAACAAAGTTGAAAAATACATTTTTTAGGCAATATAATTGGTTCAAAATCAATATTATTTTTTAAACTTACTTTAGAAACAGACATTCTATGACTATCAGTAGCGGCTGCAGTAAGAAAAATTTTATCATCAACCTGAGATTGGTGAAAAAATATTCCACTTAAATAATGCCGGGTTTCATCATTGGAAACAGAAAATTTACATTTATTTAGAAGTTTAAGAAATTTTTTTGACTCAATTAAAAACTCATTTTGATTAAAATTTTCATCAGTTAATGGAAATTCGGATGGATTAATACAATTCAAATTAAATACTGACTTTTCAGATTCTAAGTGTAATTTATTATCTTCATCTGCAGAAAAATTAATTTTTTTTCCTGCTGAAATTTTTCTTATTATATCATACATTATTGATGCTGAAGTGGTTGTCATCCCTTCTTCTAAAATCTCAACATCAGGGATTTTGTGTATAAATATTAAGTCTAAATCAGTTGCTGTTATTGTTAAAGATGAATTGCTTGCATTTAGCAATACATTAGAAAGTATCGGAAGAGTGCTTTTTTTTTCTATAATTCCTTGGCAATAATTTAAGGATTTTTGAATATCTTGTTGATTGACGTTAAACTTCATTATTATTGTTATATAAAATTTTATTTTTTAAAGTATCGATATTGATATTTAATTCATTATCTTCTTTTCTTAATTTTTCTATAGTTTTGACTGAATGAATTACTGTTGTATGATCCCTATTTGAAAAAGATCTTCCTATTTCAGGTAAAGATTTTGAAGTTAACATTTTTGTTAAATAAATTGCCGTTTGTCTAGGTCTAACCAAATATCTAGATCTTCTAGATGATAACATTTCGTTTTTACTTATTTTAAAAAACTTACAAACCATTGTTTGTATAAGATCTATATTTACTTTATTTTCAGTAAGATTAAGCAAATCTTTTAAAATTATTTTTGATTCAGAGATTGTTGGAAGTTTATTGTATATTTTTGAAAAGGAAACTATTCTATTTAGTGCACCAATAACTTCTCTAATACTTGTGCTTATTTCTGAGCTAATAAATTTTAAAGTTTCTTCACTAATATTTATTTTATCATTGTTTAAATATTTTAGTTCTTCCGATTTTTCTTTAATTATTTTGTACCTTAATTCATAATCTGGGCTTTGAATATCCACAACAAGTCCTCCTGCAAATCTTGATTTTATTCTTTCTTGAATTCTTAATAGTTTATTTGGAGCTCTGTCGGCAGAAACAATTATTTGTGATTTTTTATCTAATAAGGCATTAAATGTATGAAAAAACTCTTCTTGCATAGCCTCTTTACCATTCATAAACTGAATATCATCAATCAATAAAACGTCTATATTTCTAAAGTTATCTTTAAATTTTACCATCTCATTTGATTTTATAGATTTAACAAATTGATACATGAATCTTTCAGCAGATATAAACATTACTTTATTATTTTCTTTAAGTTTCAAACCAATTGCGTTTAATAAATGTGTTTTGCCCATTCCAACTCCGCTATAAATATATAAAGGATTATAGTGAGCAATATCTTGAGACACTTTTTTTGATGCTTCAAAAACTAGCTTATTGCTTGAACCTACAATAAAGTTGTTAAAGTTTTTATTAGGATCAAATCTATTATATTGAACATATGAATCCTTTATAAAAGAAACATTATTTTCAATTGATTTGTATAAATTGTCTTCTGATGCCTCTTTCTCAATTTTTTTATTATTATCACTATTAATAATAAACTCTATTCTAATAACGTCTTTTTTATAATTTTTTACGACATTTAAAATTTGATCTAGATATCTAGAAGCAATCCAGTCTCTTATAAATCTAGTAGGTACAGCTATTAAAATATAACTATTAAATTCATCAATAAAATCTATTTTTTTTAACCAGCTTTCATAAATATCTGTACCAAATTTTTTTTTCATTTCAATTTGGACTGTTTGCCAATTAATTTTTTTTTCTATTAAAGTATTAGAGTTATTGATTAAATTATTTTTCATGGAAAAATTTAGTTAAAGGTTCCAGAAAGTTTATGCAATAAGTTTATTTAATTTTTAAAAAAAATTTAAAGCCTACAATTGAATAAATTGTAAATTGTAAAATTTTATATTTTTAGTTGTATGCTTAGTATTGAATGAATAATAAAAATTAATTCTTTAAAACTTTTATTTAACTACATATAGTATTTTTTCAAAAAAAAATTTATATTTAGTATATAGATTATGATTGAGAGCTTGGGTTGAATTTATTTTAAATAATTAATTATAGTTGTTGCTAATTAAACTACTTCAAGTTGTTATAATGAATTTATTCGTCGTGTAAATCTAGAAACATTTCTAGATGCATTTTGTTTTTTGATTAAGCCTGTTTTAGCAATTTTCATCACCTCAGAATTGAATTTAGGTAAAAATGCTAATGCCTCTTTTTTATTTTTAGCTTCTATTAGTGATTTCATTCTTTTGATAGCTTTTTTTAATCTACCTTTTCTGAGACGGTTCACAGCACTCTGTCTTCGAATTTTTCTTACTCTTTTAATTGCTGATTTTAAATTTGCCATTCGCGCGATGGTATAGCTTTAACTATAATATTGGTCAACAAAATAATCATTTATTTTTGGCACAAGTTACAATAAAATGTAGATCTGTTACTTATTATCACTTTTTTAATAACACCATCACATTTTACTCTTAAACATTTTTGTTCTTCTCTATTATAAACTTTAAATTCTTTTTGAAAATTTCCATCTACACCTTTTAAATTTTTAAAATTTCTTATACTTGATCCACCTTTTTTTATAGCTTTCTTTAGTACAAAATTAGTAAATTTTATAATATTTTTTATTTCTTTAGATTTTATTTTTAATGCTTTTTTTTGGGGGTTTATTTTTGAGTAGTATAATATTTCACTAGCATAAATATTTCCAATTCCAGATACAAAATTTTGATCAATTAAAAGGTTTTTAATATTTTTTGTTTTATTTTTTAATCTTTCTTTTACATAATTGATGTTAAAATTTTTATCTAAGGCTTCTGGTTCAATCGGTTTAAAATAATCGAATAATTCTTTTTCGGATTTAATTAATCTAAAAAAACCAAATCTTCTAGGATCGTTATAAACAAGTTTAAAATTTGAAATATATAACACAATATGATTATGTTTTTTAGGTAAAGAATTTGAATGATAAAAACTTAAATTTGTAAATTTATTTTTTTTTTTATTGATTAAATGTAATGTTCCAGACATTCCAAGATGCATCAAACAAAAATTTTTTTTTTCAAGATGAAAAATTATATATTTTGATTTTCTTGATATATTTAATATTTTTTGGTTTTTTAGGAATTTTTCAAATCCATTTTCTAATTTAAATCTAAGATTCCTATTAAAGACCCTAACTTTATTGATTTTATGACTTCTTACCTTTTTTATAAGCGACTGTTTAACTATTTCTACTTCTGGCAATTCTGGCATTTAATATTATATTAAATAAATAAATTATTTAATCATGCAACAAAATGTCCAACAAAAAAATGGTTTAGTCCAAGAGGTTTTTAATAAGGTTTTTGATAAATACGACATAATGAATGATTTTATGTCTCTAGGAATTCATCGAGTGTGGAAAAAAAGATTAATTCAAATGATGAATCCTTCGAGAGATTGTAAACTAGTAGATGTTGCATCAGGAACTGGAGATATTGCTAAGTTATTTTCTAAATCAACAAATCACGATTCACATATAATTTGTGTTGATCCAAATAAACAAATGTTAAAAAAAGGAAAAGAGAAATTAAAAAAATATAAAAATATTGATTGGAAAATAGGTTTTGCAGAAGAATTAAATCTTCCAAGTAACTACTTTGATTTTTACTGTATAAGTTTTGGTTTAAGAAATACTAAAAATGTGAATAAAAGTGTTTCTGAAGCTTATAGAGTTTTAAAAAAAGGTGGAAGATTTTTTTGTTTAGAATTTTCTAAAATTGAAAATTCAAATTTAAATTTGATTTATAAAAGCTATTCAAAAATAATTCCTTTTATAGGTGAGGTAATTGTAGGAGATAGAAAGCCTTATGATTACTTAATTGATAGTATTGATAAATTTCTTAATCAAGAACAGTTAAAAGAAATTATGAAAAAAAACAAATTTTATAAATGTTCATTTCAAAACTTAAATGGAGGAATTGTAGCTATCCATTCTGGATGGAAAATTTAATGATAAAACAGATATTTATTTTATTTAAATTAGCAAGAAAAATTGCACAATCAGAAGCTTTAAATGTTATATCAAAATTTCATGAACCGCCTTTTTTTATTAAACTATTAGTAAGAATTTTTAGAATAACATTATCAAAAAAAAATGGAGAAAATAAAGATCTTAGTGATGAAGAAAAGTTGTGTAACTCTATTGAAAAAATGGGCACGACCTTTATTAAGTTGGGTCAATTTTTAGCCACTCGACCTGACATAATTGGAGAGTCTTTATCTAAACATCTCGAAAAATTACAGGACAAACTTCCTCCTTTTCCTATTAACGAAGCAGAGCAAATTATAAAGGTCGAGCTAGGTGAAAAAATGTTTAACTCAATAAATAAATTCGATAAGCCAATTGCAGCAGCTTCAATCGCTCAAGTTCATAAGGCTCAAATAAATGAAAATGGAGTTATTCAAGATGTTGCAATCAAAATATTAAGACCAAATATAAAAAAAACATTTAATGAAGAAATAGATGCATTAATGTTTCTTGCACATTTAGTAGAAAATTTTAACAAAAAAACAAAAAGACTAAAACTTGTTGAAGTAGTTTTTCTTTTAAAAGAAATAACAAACCAAGAAATGGATTTAAGATTTGAAGCTGCTGCAGCTAATGAATTTTCAGAAAACACAAAGAATGACATTGGTTTTCATGTTCCAAAAATTTACTGGAATTACACTAGTGAAACTATTTTAACTCTTGATTGGGTTGAAGGTGTTTCAATTAGAGAAAAAAATTCCTTAGAAAATAGTAATATTAATACAGATAAAATTGCTGCTGATGTTATTCAACATTTTTTAAGACATGCAGTTAGAGATGGGTTTTTTCATGCTGATATGCATCAAGGAAATCTTTTTGTAGATAGTGCTGGACAAATTATACCTGTCGATTTTGGTATCATGGGTAGATTAGATAAACTTAATAGAAAATTTTTAGCTGAAATATTGTATGGTTTTATTCAAAGAGATTATAAAAAAGTTGCTGAAGTACACTTGATAGCTGGATTAATTCCTAAAAATATTAACTTAGATGAATTTGCTCAAGCATTAAGATCAATTGGAGAACCTATATTTGGACAATCAGTAAAAGATATTTCTGGAGGCAAGTTATTAAAACAGCTGTTTGATGTAACTAAAAGATTTAATATGCAAACCCAACCTCAATTACTACTTCTTCAAAAAACTATGGTTGTAGTTGAAGGAGTTGCAAGAAAACTAAATCCAGATACAAATATTTGGATTACCTCAAAACCAATATTAGAAAATTGGCTCAAAGAAACAAAAGATCCACTAAATTCTTTAACTGAAACATTAAAGGATTCTGCTGAAATAATAAAAAAACTACCAGAATTACCTAAAATTATGGATAAAGCTAACTTGGCACTAACATATTTAGCTAGCGGCCAAATACCTCAAAATTCTAATTCTTATTCTTCATTAAAAGAAAAAGAATTGGAAATGAAATCATTTAGAAATCAAAGTATTATTGGATTATTATTGCTTGTATTTTTAGGCTTCATAGTATTTTAATTCTTCGTATGAATAATTTAGAAAGCAAAAAAATATTATTGATTATTTGTGGCGGTATAGCTGCATACAAAAGTTTAGAATTAATAAGACTTTTAAAAAAAAATGGATGTCTAGTAAAAACTATACTTACAAAAAATGCTAATAGTTTTGTAACTCCACTTTCTGTTACTTCTTTATCGAAGGAAAAAGTTTATTCTGATTTATTTAATTACGAAAATGAATCAGAAATGGATCACATTGCACTTTCGAGATGGGCTGATTTAATTGTAATTGCACCCGCAACAGCCAATACTATTTCAAAACTAAGTTATGGAATAGCAAATGATTTAGCTTCAACGGTAGTTTTGGCATCAAATAAAAATATATTTATAGCACCTGCAATGAATGTAAGAATGTGGGAACACCCTTCAAATAAAGAAAATATAATTAAATTAGAAAATTATGGATATCAAATAATTGGACCTGAAATTGGTGATATGGCATGTGGAGAATACGGTGAAGGAAAAATGACTGAACCAGAGTATATTTTAGATTATTTGAATAAATATCAAAAGAATATAAAAAATAATAAAAAATTTAAAGCTTTAGTAACTGCGGGACCAACACACGAGTATATTGATCCTGTAAGATATATCTCAAACAAATCTAGTGGAAAACAAGGTTATCATATTGCAAAGTCACTAAAAAAAAATGGTTTTAATACGACTTTAATATCAGGTCCATGCAACTTAGACCCAATTCCAGGAATTAATTTAATTAAAGTAAATTCTGCAGAAGAAATGTTTAACGCAACATTGAAAAATTTACCTGTTGATGTGGCTATTTTTTCAGCTGCAGTTTCCGACTATAAAATCAAAAACAAAGTAAAAAATAAAATTAAAAAAAAAGAAAACTTAGATATAAGTTTAGAAAAAAATATTGATATATTGGCTCATATATCTAACCATAACTCTCTTAGACCTAAATTAGTAATAGGTTTTGCGGCAGAAACTAATAATTTAATTGAAAATTCAAAAAATAAATTATCGGAAAAAAATTGTGACTGGATAATAGCAAATGATGTATCCGACAAATCAATCGGATTTGACTCTGAATATAATGAAGTATCTATTTTTTATAAAAATAAGAGTGAAGAAAAAATTCCAAAAATGAAAAAATCAATTTTGGCAAATGAAATTATCAAAAAAGTAATATCGCAATTAAATTAATGGTTAAAGTTTTAGTTAAAAAGCTTAATCCGAAAGTACAATTACCTTCTTATAAAACTGATGGATCATCTGGAATGGATCTTTTGGCATTTATAAATAATCCTGTAATTATAAAGCCAGGTACTTCTGAATTAATTCCAACTGGTATATCCATTGCTATACCTAGCAATTTTGAAATACAAATAAGACCAAGATCTGGATTAGCAGCAAAATCAAGTATTAGTGTTTTGAATACACCAGGCACTATTGATAGCGATTATAGAGGAGAGATAAAAATAATTTTATTTAATCATGGAGAAAAAGAATTTATTGTAAATAATAATGATAGAGTTGCTCAAATGGTTCTGATGCCTATTTCGAAAGTAGAATTTAATGAAGTTGATAAATTACCAAACACCTTAAGAGGAGAAGGTGGCTTTGGATCTACTGGAAAATGAAATATAAGTTTAATAATAGTATTATTGAAAGATATTCGAGACAAATTGTTTTAAAAAACATTGGAATTGTTGGTCAAAAAAAAATAATTAGTGCAAAAGTTTTAGTTGTTGGTGTAGGTGGTTTGGGATGTACAGTTGTTGATTGTTTGGCAAGAGCTGGTGTAGGAACAATTGGTATAATTGATAATGATAAAATTAGTTTATCAAATATACATCGTCAATCTATGTATGAAACTCAAGATGTTGGAAAATATAAAGTCAATATAATTAAGCATAAGTTAAAAAAAATTAATTATTATTCAAAAGTAGAAATATTTAAAGCTCGTTTAAAAATAAATAATGCAGAAAAGCTAATAAAAAAATTTGATGTTATTGTTGATGGCTCTGATAATTTTAGTACAAAATTATTATTAAACGAAAAATGCCAAAAATATAAAAAAAAACTTATAGTTGGTGCAATAAGTAAATTTGATGGTCATATATTTACTTTTGATTTTCAAGATAAAAAAACACCATGTTTAAAATGTTTTTATCAAACAGAACCCTCTGACGAAATTTTAAACTGTGAATCTGAGGGTATTATTGGATCAGTAGCTGGGATGGTAGGTAATATTCAGGCTAACGAAGTTTTAAAAAAAATCACAGATATAGGAAGCGATTTAGCAGGGAAAATTTTAATCATTAATTTACTTAACCTTAATTTCAAAAAAATTAGATTTTCAAAAAAAAAAAGTTGTTTATGCAACATTTAAGAAAATTAATTATTATATTTTCATTTATAGTAATTTATCAAAATGCATATGCTAATGAATCAATTAGATTTCTTGATCTAAAAAATAAAAAAGTTAACGTTCGTTACGGCCCAAGTCTAGAGTATCCTATAAAATTTGTTTACAATAAAATTAATTATCCCCTTAAATTAATAGATAAAAAGGACAATTTTAGAAGAATAATTGACTATAAAAATAACAGTGGTTGGATTCATGTTTCACAATTGAAAAAATCTAGTTCTATAATTATTCTTGAAGATAAAATTTTATTCAAAAAAGCTACTAAATTTTCTAAACCATTAGTTAAATTGCAGAAAGGCCGGCTAGTAAGAATAAAAAAATGTTTATCAGACTGGTGCAAAGTTAAAGTTGATAAATACATTGGCTGGATAAAAGCTAAAAATGTTTGGGGAAAATATTAATACTTAATTTAAATTAAAAACGGTCTAAATTCATTACTTTAACCCACGCAGATACAAAATCAGTAATAAATTTACTTTTTGAATCTTCGCATGCATAAACTTCTGCTATTGCTCTTAGCTGAGAATTTGATCCAAAAATAAGATCAACTCGGGTGCCAGTCCACTTAATTTTGTTTGTTTTTCTATCTCTACCTTCAAATAAAATTTCTTCTTTTGAAGTTTCTTTCCAAGTAATATTCATATCAAGCAAGTTAACAAAAAAATCGTTTGTAAGCGTCTCTGGTTTTTCTGTAAATACTCCATGTTTTGATTTATCAAAATTTGTGTTCAAAACTCTCATCCCTCCTACTAAAACTGTCATTTCAGGTGCTGTCAGTTTCATTAGCTGCGCTTTATCAACTAGCATTTCTTCAGCTGATACTGCTGATTTATTTGAAGATCCATTTGAATTGTTTACAATATAATTTCTAAATCCATCTGCTTTTGGTTCAAGCAAACCAAAAGAAAATTTATCTGTTTGATCTTGTGAAGCATCTCCTCTTCCTGGCTTAAACGGTACGTTAATTTTATGACCTGCTTTTTTAGCAGACTTTTCTATAGCGGCACATCCACCTAAAACTATTAAGTCAGCCAATGAAACAGTTTTTTTTTGTGTATCGAAGCTTTTTTTAATTTTCTCAAAAGTTTTAAGTACTTTTGATAATTGAGCGGGATTATTAACATCCCAATTATTCTGCGGTTCTAATCTTATTCTTGCTCCGTTTGCACCACCTCTTTTATCAGATCCTCTAAACGATGAAGCTGAAGACCAAGCAGTAAAAACTAATTGCGATACAGACAAACCAGATTTTAATAGTTTTGCCTTAAGATTATTAATATCTTTATTTTTAAGTTTGTATTTAGGTTTTGGAATTGGATCTTGCCAAATTAGTTCTTCCTTGGGAACATCTGAGCCCAGGTAACACGATCTTGGCCCCATATCACGATGTGTAAGTTTAAACCAAGCTCTAGCAAATGCATCTGCAAATTCTTTTGGATTATTATGAAAATGTCTTGAAATCGGTCCATAATTTGGATCCATTTTAAGTGACAAGTCAGTTGTTTGCATCATTGGTAGGTTTTTTCTAGATTTTTCATGTGCATCAGGTGTCATTTCAACATCATGACCGTTTTGTTTAGGTTTCCATTGATGTGCGCCTGCTGGGCTTTTTGTAAGCTCCCATTCATATCCAAATAGATTATCAAAATAACCCATATCCCATTTTATTGGATTAGTAGTCCAAGCACCCTCTATACCACTACTTATAGTATCTACTCCTAAACCACTTTTATAATTACTATTCCATCCAGTTGCTTGTTCTTGAATTTTTGATCCTTCCGGTTCAGGCCCTTTGTGTGACTCAGGAGCTGCACCATGAGATTTACCAAAAGTATGTCCCCCTGCAACAAGTGCTACTGTTTCATAGTCATTCATTGCCATTCTACCAAAAGTTTCTCTAATATCATGTGCTGCAAGCAAAGGATCAGGATTTGCATCTGGTCCTTGTGGGTTAACATAAATTAAACCCATGTGAGATGCACCTAATGGCTGTTCTAAATCTCTTTTGCCACTATATCGATTTACCCCAAGCCATTCTTTTTCTGATCCCCAATAAATATCTTCTTCTGGTTCCCAAATATCTTCTCTACCCGCTCCAAAACCAAAAGTTTTAAAGCCCATTGACTCCAAGGATATATTTCCAACTAATATAAATAAGTCTGCCCATGAAATTCTTTTTCCATATTTCTTTTTTATTGGCCAAAGCAAAAGTCTCGCTTTATCTAAATTAACGTTATCTGGCCAGCTATTTAAAGGTGCAAATCTTTGGTTTCCAGTTCCAGCTCCACCCCTTCCATCACCTGTTCTATATGTTCCAGCTGCGTGCCATGCAAGACGAATAAAAAAAGGTCCATAGTGACCATAATCAGCGGGCCACCAATCTTGTGATTGAGTCATTAATTTATGTAGATCTTTTTTTAATGCTTTGAAATTTAGTTTTTTAAATTCTTTTTTGTAATTAAATTTTTCTCCCATAGGATTTACTAGAGATGACTGTTGGCTTAAAATTTTTAGATTTAAACTATTTGG